>Ga0114964_10003154_pt1 | contig 11233 bp, 11 predicted proteins | sample C_131016_MF_Meta_FD_92638 | JGI IMG/M metagenome (GOLD analysis project Ga0114964, IMG submission 92638) | Freshwater microbial communities from Lake Croche, Canada to study carbon cycling - C_131016_MF_MetaG | ecosystem: Environmental > Aquatic > Freshwater > Lake | place: Lake Croche, Canada... | reverse complement strand
AGTGCCCGCTTGATCGTCACGTTGTTCACGGCACTATATCCTGTCTATCGCATCTTCTTGAGCCGCCACGAGAAAGTCTCGCCGCTTCGGGGAATTTTGGCCGCGATGACCAGTTGGCGCGTCGCCAGCGGCCGGCCCATGCCATCGGCCCAGATGCTTTCTTCCAGCACGACGGGATCGCGGCCCGAACGGAATTGCCACATGCTGCCATCGGGCAGGGCAAGCGTGACGCCGAGCCCGTCGCTGCCTTGCGCCAGTTCGATGTGGGGGCCGAGATGAAAGCGCAGCGCGACGCCGATCATGCCGCGTTTGCCGCGCCGCCCGGTGGGCACGAGCAAGTCTTCCCCGCGCAGCTCGCTGCCATCATCGCGCAGGATCAGGATGCGGCGATGAGTCAACCCGTAGCGCGCCACATAGCCGTTGTGGCTGGCTTCGATCCGCGTTGCGCCGCTCTGCTGGCCCGAGCTTGCACCCTCGCTGGTCAGGATGCGGCGGTCGACCTCGACCTCCGAAACGCCAGCACCGAGTTTGCCATTGATCAGCACCGCGGTGGAGTTGAAGTCGTCGATTGCCAATGTGGAGTGCGCCGCCGTGGCGCGCAGTCCCTGTGCGAGCCGAACTGGAATCTGCCCGCCGGCAAACGCCGCTCCGCCGCAATTCACGATAAGGCGTTCGCCGTTGTGGCTGAACTCGAAGGCGAGCGTAGAAGCGCAGCCATCGCGGGCGTGGCGCGCGAGTGGTGGCGGGGCGGCGTCTAGTTGCAAAACTGCGCGGCCTGCACCGACGCGTTGAAAGCCCCACTGCCGGGTATCGCGCAGCGGCCGGGTACGCACACCACTTGCGTTGACCAGCGCGGATATCCGGCCGGCTTCGACTGCTCCTGCGCCCTGCCAGGATCCGAGCGCACCATCGCTGTGCAGCAATGTGAGCAGCGGCGGCACAAGCAGTTCGAGAATCGTCTCGAGCTGTGAAGGCGGCGTGGCCCGCACGGCAGCGTAACATGCACGCACCTGTATCAGCAGTTCGATAGCTTCGATCTGGCCTAGCGGGCTGCGCGAGAGCACCCCGCCATCATCGCCAACCAGATCACCGAGAGCGCGGATCAACCCGCCCTCGCCGTAGAGGCGGCGTGCCCGACCTTCAGCGAGCAGCAAGCCCGCAGCGGTTATCGCGGCCCATCCGGCCACTTCGGATAGCTTGTCTTCCGCACGACCCACATGGCGATCGAGCCAGCGCGCTGTTTCCTCGAAGGTCGTGAGCACTTTGCCGCGCAGCTTGCGGTCCTGGCTAGACAACAGCAACGGCGCGTGGATCAACCATGCCAGGAGGCGGTGCCCCGTGTTGCCCACATCCCATGCCGGCCCGGCTGCAGGGCTTGGATTCGCAGCCAGCCAGGCGGCGAAAATGCGCTCGGCAACGGGTGCGCATTGCGGCCTGGTGGCGCAGCTTGCCAGATCGCCCAGCCAGCCAAAACCATGCACCAGCCGCTCGAACGGTGGTGACAGGCGGGGCCCCGAAAATTCGGTGTCGGCAATCGGCAGCTTTACCCCGTGGAGCAGGAAGTGGCCGGCGCGCAGGGCCGTCCCGGACGGCGGATCACCTGCCAGCGGAGAGGAGACAGTGGCGGTAAGGCGGGGCCGGGCGCGCTTGCGGAACGGGTTCAGCGCCGAGGCGGGCAGCCCCAGTCCGTAAGCGAGCCGGATAAGTCGTTCGCTCGCACTGACCTGGGGCGGAGAAAAGTCTGCCAGCGCGAGCGCACGGCCGGGTTCGATCGCTGCGGGCTCTCCCGAAAGTTCCTCGGACTGTCTGGCGACTGGCGCAGGTGTTGCAGCCGAGATCGGACCTTGCTGCGCTAGCGCCAGCGGCTCCGGTTCGGGCCCAAGCGGCAAGGCCTGCCGTTTCTCATGCGGTTCGATCGAGACGTCGACCGCCGGGTCAAGGAGCAGACCCTTGTCCGGGTTCTCGCGTGATCCATAGACGGTGCGCGACATCGGCTCAATCGGTTCCCTTGAGTGCAGCAATGTTGGCGGCATAGTGATTGGGGCCGCCTTTGAACGTGGCAGTTCCGGCTACAAGCGCATTCGCACCCGCATCCGTGCAATGCCGCGCCGTGACGGCATCGATCCCGCCATCGACTTCAAGATGAATGGAGCGGCCGCTTTTTTCGATCATCTTGCGCACCGCCTCGATCTTGCGCAGCTGGCTGGTGATGAAGCTTTGCCCGCCGAATCCCGGGTTCACGCTCATCACAAGAACCAGATCGATATCGTCGATCAGGTAGTCGAGGGTCTTTGCTGGGGTGGCGGGATTGAGCGCAATCCCGGCCTTCTTGCCGAGCGCGCGAATCGCCTGGATGGTGCGGTGGACATGCGGGCCTGCTTCAGGGTGGACCGTGATGATATCGGCACCGGCTGCAGCAAAGGCCTCAAGGTAGACATCTACCGGTGACACCATCAGGTGCACATCGAATGGCTTGGCACTATGCGGACGCAGCGCTTTGACCACGCCGGGGCCGATGGTGAGATTGGGCACGAAATGCCCATCCATCACATCAATATGAATCCAGTCGGCCCCCGCAGCGTCGATTGCTCGCACCTCCTCGCCAAGCCGTGCAAAATCGGCGGAGAGTATCGAAGGAGCAATGAGCGGCGCGGCCATGGCGGAATCTCGCAAACTAGGATCGGGCGGCGTGTGGTAGACACGGTGTAGGCGGCGACCATCGGACCTTTGCGATTACCGGTGGCGAATCGGTGGAACAAGCTTGAATGCCTCGCTTTTCCACACGCAATGTCCGTATTCTCGGCCGTTTCGACGCAAAGCGTCGGGATCGGACCCAATCTGGGGCGTGATCGATCGCCGCAAGACTCTGCGCATAGTTGGACTTGCCGAACTGGACGAAGCCTGCCTATTCACCTGCGCGCAACCTCGCTGCTTTTAGGAAGCTGCCGTTTTCGGGAAGAATGTCATGGTCATGCCGAAATGGCGCTGCTTGTCGGCCATCGCGCTGGGACTGTCGATCGCGTGCTCGGGCATCGGAGCGACGGCGGTACACGCCGCGCCCGCCTGTATCGGGCCGGTCAGCGACCTCTGGATCAATCTCACGGTTGATCGTGTGCGCAATAGCAAGGGACTTATCACCGCCACGCTCTATACCGATGTACCCAAGCGATTTCTGGTCAAGAACGGCTCGCTGTATGTGGCAAGCACGGCCGCAAACGCCGGGCAGACACACTTCTGCCTGTTTGTGCCGCGACCGGGGCACTATGCCATCGCCATCTATCACGACGAAGATTCGTCCGGGACGATTAACCGCGGAGGTCTGTTCGGCATACCTACCGAAGCCGTCGGGTTTTCCAACAATCCCACGATCCTGTTTGGGCCACCGTCGCTCCGATCAGTGCTGGTCGACGTGCAGCGTGCCAACCAGTCGGCAACGATCAACCTGAAGCGCTTCTGATTTAGTGCTGCGCGAGCGCAGTACCAAGGTGCAGCGGCGCGAGCTCTTCGGCGAGCGCGTGGGCGCGTGGGTCGTCGACATCCATCCACCATGCCCCCTCGATCTCGTGCGTTGCGGCGCGGCCGCGGTTCGCCAGACCTTGCATACCGTCTGACAGGCTTCCCGGTTTGCCACCGGCAATCGCTTCGGCAATCGCGTCGGCCAGCCGGGGGGTCGCCAGGAACGCGCCGCAGTCAACGGCGTCATAGGGCGCAATAGTCTTGCCGATCGCGGTGATGCGGCCCTGCGCATCGGTCTTTACCCAAGTCGCGTCATTCGGATCGACCAGCGGATTGGTGACATGCCGGTCTATCGCAAGCGTGACGTCGTGGGTCTTGCTACCGGTTGCCAGCAGGCCGACGAGCAGTTCGCGTTCGAACAAGTGGTCGGCCATCATCAGCAGGTAGTCGCCTGCGCAGAAGCTGGCGCCTGCCATAACGGAATAGCCGTTCGGTTTGCTCCAGTCCGGGACCCGTACAGCTTCGATGGCCACAGCCAAGCGCTGCGCCAGTCCGGCCAGAAACGCCTCGACTTCCTCGGCCCTGTGGCCTGTTGCAACAACGACGCGCGTGACACCGGCGGCCATGGCCTGGCGGATCCCGATCTCGATCATCGGCACGCCGCACACGGGCGTCAGCGGCTTTGATGGTGAAAGCGCGGCGAGGCGGCTGCCATATCCCGCAGCGATGATCACGGCGTCCATCGGATTGGTCCTTCAGCAGCAGTCGTGTCCGCAAACGCGGACGGCGCCGATCCTGCTTGAGGACCGGCGCCGCCGCGAACGCACAGTAAGGGCAGTTATTCTGCCGCCAGCGCGGTTTCGGCGATATACTCGTCGACCAGTTGCGCCGCGACATCATCATTGAACTGCTGCGGCGGATGCTTGCAGAAATACGCCGAGGGACCGATCAGCGCCCCGCCCTCGCCGCGCTCCAGCGCGATCTTGCAGCAGCGGATCGCGTCCATGACGCAAGCTGCCGAGTTCGGGCTGTCCTCGACCGAGAGGCGAAGTTCCAAGTTCATCGGAACATTGCCCCACTGCGTGCCTTCAAGCCGCAGGAAACACAGCTTGTTGTCCTTCTGCCAGGGCACATAGTCCGAAGGGCCGACGTGGATGTTCTCATCAGCAAGCCGCTGGGCGAGCATGGCCTGCACCGCTTCGGTCTTGGATTCCTTCTTCGAGCCGAGCCGCTGGCGATCCAGCATGTTCATGAAGTCGGTGTTGCCGCCGGTGTTGAGCTGGTAGGTCTTCTCGACCGTGACACCGCGCGCGCCGAACAGGCTGGACAGGACGCGGTGAACGATCGTTGCACCGACCTGCGCCTTGATATCGTCGCCGACGATCGGGATCCGCTTGGCGCGGAAACGGGCTTCCCACTCGGGGCGGCTGGCGATGAACACGGGCATGCAGTTCACGACGCCGACGCCGGCTTCGAGCGCGCATTCCATGTAGAACTCGGTCGCGGTCTGCGATCCGACCGGCAGGAAGTTGATCAGGACTTCGGCGCCCGATTCGCGCAGGGCGGCGACGATCGATTCATGCGTCGCCTCGGGTGCATCCGCCACGATGAAGCCGCGCTCGCCCATGCCTGTCATGTGATCGGCAACGCCGTCGAGAATGCGGCCCATCATGACCTTGGTGCCTGAGGCGGGCACATCTGCCTGGAACACGGCAGTGCAATTCGGCGCGGCGAAGATCGCCTCGGCGATATCTTTGCCGACTTTGCGGGCATCCACGTCCACACCCATGACGAATTCGACATCGCCGGCACCATAGCCGCCGATCCGATCATGGATGAGGCCAGCCGGAGAATTGGTGTTCCGGTAGAATTCTACACCTTGCACCAGTGAGCTTGCGCAATTGCCTACGCCGATCACTGCGACCTTGATTGGCTTCATTTAGACCGATCCCCTTGGACAAACGAAATGAGCGTTTGTAACTAAACTGCCTCACTCCACACAAAAATGCCAGATTGCAAGGATATTTCCGCAGTGTCATGGATGCCGGGGGAAAGCTGGGTCATCCGCCAAATCGGAAAATCTCGCTGCATCCGCGAATGCCCTTGCTCCAGTGGTGGGCACGCTAAACCGCTTTATTCAGGGTTTCTAGGGAGCTCGACAGCCCCAGCCGAGCACGCTGATGCGTGCAGACTACTGCTGCAATGCGGCAAAAATGCGCCAAAATCGTGGATTGAGTCTGGTCCATGCATGTCATGGTGGCCCCGCGCAGCCGTTCTTGAGCAACGAATCAACGCTTTGCGCCTTCGCTCAGGCGGCCAAGCACCAGTGCGCTTGCGATCAGCGCCATGCCCAGCGCGTCCAGCCAGCCGATAGTCTCGCCAAAGGCAAGCCAACCCGCCAAAATCGAAACCGCCGGTTGAGTCAGCAAGACCACGCCGACGATCAGCGCCGAAAAATGGCGCAACGCAAAGACGATCAGGCCTTGCCCGATCACCTGGCTGCCTAGCGCGAGCGCAACCAGCGGCCACCAGATGTGTGGCCAGATAGGCTCACCCAGCGCAATGGCGATCCCAAGCAATACCGGTGCGCCAGCCAGCGTGGAGTTGAACAAGAGACTCCAGCTGTCGACGCGGTCGCGCGCGCGCTGGATCAGCAAGATATAGAAAACATAGAAGAACCCGGCCAGGATGCAGAAGATGTCGCCGATCAAGGTGGCGTGATCGATCTCGAGCGAGCGCCCGAGCAGGATGCCCGCGCCCGTGATGGCAGCCAGCATGGCCGCCGTCTCGAGGCGGCGCGGCCATCTGCGGGCGATGACCACGCCCCACACCATCAGGATCAGGCTTCCCGAATTGCCGAACAAGGAGGCATTGCCCAGCTTTGTGTGCGCAATGCCGACGTGCCAGCTGGCCAGATCGAACGCAAAGAAGACACCTGCAATGGCAACCGCACCCCATGCGCCAGGCGCAATGCCGGAACGGTGCTTTGGCCGGCCCCGGCTGAGCGCCAGCAACCCAAGCACTGGCAGCGACAGAAACAGTCGCCAGAAAGCAGCCGAAACCGGGCCGCTATCGGCCATCCGGACAAACCACGGACCCAGTGCAAGCGCGAAATTTCCGCCAAGCAGCGCCGCAAAATGCAATGGATCGGGGCGCCCACCCGCCCGCCTGTCATCAAGACCCGTCATCGGCTGCTGATCAACTCGCGCTTGTCATGCGGATACCGGCATCCTAACTACGTTTCAAAAGGCAACCCAGTCGCAGAGGGCTCCGGATTTTCTGATCAAACCATCCTGACACCCGATTGGTCGGGTTCCTCGATTGGCATAGCCAGAAGCGTCCGGGTCAGTAGCGCCCGGACCTTCATTTCCCAAGCCTGAGTTTCAGGTCGGGCTTGCACTTTTCGTATTTTGTTCATTTCCTTCCAGCACTTCCATCCAAAAAGGCAGAGAGTTCATGCACGATTCGCTTTTCCAGCCGATCCAACTTGGCGCGATTGCTGCGCCAAACCGCATTCTCATGGCCCCGTTGACCCGCGGCCGTGCCGGCCCGGACGCTGTGCCCACGGAGATCATGCAAACATACTATCGCCAGCGCGCCAATGCCGGCTTGATCATCAGCGAAGCAACCGGAATCAGCCCGGAAGGCGCGGGCTGGCCGAGCGCGCCCGGGATCTGGACCGATGCACAGGTTGAGGCATGGAAGCCGGTGACGGACGCGGTGCATGCCGCAGGCGGACGCATCGTGCTCCAGCTATGGCACATGGGCCGCATCGTTCATCCCTATTTCCTTGGGGGAGAACTGCCGGTTTCTGCATCCGCCACTCGTGCACCGGGCCATGCGCACACGCCCGAGGGTCGCAAGGACAATGTGGATGCCCGGCCGCTGCGGCTTGATGAAATGCCGCGGCTGGTCGACGATTACGGCCATGCCGCTGAAAACGCGAAGCGCGCGGGCTTCGACGGGGTTCAATTGCACGGTGCCAACGGCTACCTGATCGACCAGTTCCTGCGGAATTCCTCCAACTTGCGCGACGACGACTACGGCGGCAGCCCGGCAAATCGCGTCCGCCTGATGCGCGAGGTGATGGAGCGCCTGATCGCAATCTGGGGGGCCGATCGCGTTTCGATCCGCCTGTCGCCCAACGGCGAAAGCCAAGGCGTCGACGATAGTGATCCCGCGACGCTGTTTGCCGAAGCCGCACGCGTGTTGGAGGCCTTGAAGGTCAGCTTTGTCGAGCTGCGTCAGCCGGGACCCGAAGGCACGTTCGGCGCAACCACCGTCCCACCGCAGGATGGACTCATCCGTCAGCATTACTCCGGTCCGCTCGTGCTCAACAGCGACTATACGCCCGCAGGTGCGGCGGCCGATGTGGACTCGGGTCGCGCCGATGCGATCAGCTTCGGCCGCCCGTATATTTCCAACCCCGATCTGGTAGAGCGTATTCGTGTGGGTGCGAGCCTGGCGCCGAATGTGGGCGTGCCCGAAACGTGGTATTTCCCCGGCGAGGCGGGCTATATCGATTATCCCACGCTTGCCGAAGAGAAGGCGAGCGCGTCAGCCTGACCAAGAGCCTCTGAGGAGCAAGCTTTGCGCACCACCCCCCGTTCCTGGTTGTTCGTTCCCGGCGACAGCGAAAAGAAGCTGCTCAAGACGCCGGAAACGGGGGCGCATGCGCTGATTGTGGATCTTGAAGATGCGGTCGCCCCTTCTGCCAAGCCCTCGGCGCGGCGGTTGGCGCGGGAATGGCTGGAAGCGCACAAGCGCCAGATCACGATGCGCAAGCAGGCGCGCTGGGTGCGGATCAACGCTGTGGACACCGGGCTGTGGCGCGAAGATCTGGCGGCGGTCATGGCTGGCGCGCCCGATGGCATCATGCTGCCCAAGGCTGAGGGGCCCGAGCAAATCCGCCAGATTGCTGCCGAAATCTACGAGCTTGAACAGCGACATGCGATCCCCAATGGCCAGACGCGCCTCTTGCCGCTGGTCAGTGAGACCCCTCGCGCTGCACTGACAATAGCGGCCTATATGGATGCCTCGATGCCGCGGTTGGCAGGGTTGACCTGGGGCGCGGAAGATCTCTCGGCCGAGTTGGGGGCCACGCGCAAGCGCGACAGTGCCGGGCAATGGACCGATGCCTTCCGCTTCGTCCGCGCGCAGACGCTGCTGGTTGCGCATGCCCGAGGGGTTTGGCCGATCGATACGCTTTATGCCGATTTTCGCGACGAGGATGGGACGCGCCGTGCCGCTGAAGCCGCACGGGCTGACGGGTTTGCCGGGATGCTGGCGATCCATCCGGCGCAAGTGCCGTTGATCAACGCAGCGTTCACGCCAACCGAAGTCGAGCTCGCCGAAGCCCGCGCGATTGTCGAGGCTTTTGCCGCCAGCCCCGGGGTTGGTACGCTTCAGATTGACGGGCGGATGCTCGATCAGCCGCACCTCAAGCTGGCAAAGGCCACGCTCGGGATCGAATAGGCACACTTCAGTCCGCTGGTGACTTGCTCGCGGCTGGTTTGGTGACAGATGCCTTCGGGCTGGCTGCAGGCTTGGACTTGGGTGAAGGCGCGGGTGCTGACGTTGCCGCCGGGGCCGGTGCATCTGCGGGTTGCGCCGGATCTGCAGCGCCCGCGCTGGCGTCCGCCGCCGGGGCCGAAGCAGCCGCAGCCGCGCTGGCACCCGCTTTGCTCGCTGCGTTGGCGGCACCCGGCGCGAGCGGGGCTTCGGCTCGCGACCGATCGGTGTCCAGCATGGCGTCGCTCACCGTTCCGGGCAGCACTTCACCGCTTGCGGTCGGCCCTGCCTGCGGTGCCGACGGCTTGCCGCAGCCGGCGAGCAACAACAGCGGGCTCAGCACCAGGCCCAGTGCGGGAAGTGGTAATGTGCGGTTCATGGCAAATCCTCCGGGGCCTCTCCGCCATTGCTGCTCGGTGTGAGGCGGGCGAGAAAGCCCTCGGCCCGCTGCAGCAATGCACGATCCCACGCCTCAGGCGCAACCGGAATGCCAAGTGCGGCAAGGCTGGTCACACCGTAGTCCTCGATGCCGCAGGGAACGATCCCAGCGAAGTGCGAGAGATTGGGCGCAAGATTGACCGAAAAGCCGTGCATCGTAACCCAGCGGCGGATGCGCACCCCGATCGCACCGATCTTGGCCTCGCGCCCGTCGGGTCCGTGCGTCCAGATCCCGACCCTACCTGTGGCCCGCCACGCGTCGACTCCAAAATCGGCGAGCGTGTCGATCACCCAGCCTTCGACCGCATGCACGAAGCCGCGAACATCGCGCGCGCGAATGCTGAGATCGAGCAAAAGATAACCGATGCGCTGGCCTGGGCCGTGGTAGGTGTAGCGCCCGCCGCGTCCCGCCTCGACCACTTCGAACCGGGGGTCGAGCAGTTCGGCCTCGGCCGCGCTTGTCCCAGCCGTATAGACCGGCGGGTGCTCCAGCAGCCAGATCAGTTCCCGCGCCGTGCCTGCGGCGATGGCCGCATTTCTGGCTGTCATGTCTGCAAGCGCCTCACGATAGGGGACAAGGCTGCGGTCCTGCCTGATTTCAATTTGCGCCAGCGTCTGCATGGTTTCAGCGCATGGCCCTGCTTGGGTTTGCTGGCAAGAGTCCCTAGGTCGGGCATCGCAAGCCGCCGTTTGAAAGCGCCTTCGAGTGGGGGGTGCGCAGCGGTGGCTGGCCTGCTAGGGTTTCTCTGGAAAGGGACATGACAGCCGTGACTAACTTGGAAAGCAATGCGGCCTGGGCCAGCGCCACCCGCATGGTTGCGGCCAACCGTGATCTGTTGATTGCGATTGCCGGCGTGTTTTTCGTGCTGCCCGGACTGGCCGGGGCCGTGTTCGTGCCTTCGCCTGCGATGACCTCGGGCATGACCGAAACGCAAATGCTTGATACCATGCAGGATTATTACGCCAGTTCGTTGCCGGTTTTGCTGCTTCTGTCGCTATTGCCGATGGCGGGCATGCTGACGATGCTCGTGGCTATGCTCGATGATGCGCGACCCACCGTGGGTAAGGCGATCCAGCGCAGCGTGGTCGCTTTGCCCACTTATCTGGCCGCCCAATTGCTTATCGCGCTGGCCATCCTGCCGCTGTCGATGGTGCTGGCCACGGCATTGGCGCTGTTCCTGCCGGACAAGCTCGCGGTTTCCGCAGCGCTGGGGATCCTGCTCTATCCGATCATGCGGACAATGCTCGTCGGGCCTGTCGTCGCAGGGAAGGCTGAACGCAATCCGGTCGCTGCGATCCGGGAGAGCGTCCGGCTTACGCGCGGCAATGCGGGGCGCCTGCTCCTGTTTATCGGCCTTGCCGGTTTTCTGTTCCTTGTTGTCTACGGCCTGCTGATGATGTTCGTGGGGGTTGTGCTGGTTCTGACGTTCAAGGGCGAACCCCAGCGCCTGCTGGGCGAAGGCGTTGCAGGCGTTCTGCTGGCGGTGGGTTATACCTATTTCGTGGCCATGCTGGCTGCGGTCTACGGCCAGCTTGCAGGCCCCGGTTCCGGGACTACCAGCGCTTGACCGGGTTGGATGAGGCTGACGTTCAGTTGCCGCCGGGCCGGATGGCCCTGCTGTTTGCGGTCATGCTGGTGACAGCAGCGGGCAACACCGCGATGCAATCGGTCATGCCATCGATCGGCACCCATCTGCACATTGCCGATGTCTGGGTCAGTCTGGCCTATAGCTGGTCGGCTTTGCTGTGGATGTTGCTCGCGCCGTTCTGGGCGCGCCGTTCGGATCGGCGCGGGCGCAAGGCGATGATGGCGCTCGGCCTTACGGGT
>Ga0114964_10003144_pt1 | contig 11258 bp, 10 predicted proteins | sample C_131016_MF_Meta_FD_92638 | JGI IMG/M metagenome (GOLD analysis project Ga0114964, IMG submission 92638) | Freshwater microbial communities from Lake Croche, Canada to study carbon cycling - C_131016_MF_MetaG | ecosystem: Environmental > Aquatic > Freshwater > Lake | place: Lake Croche, Canada... | reverse complement strand
CTGGTTTCCATCGGCGTTGTCGCAGTCGTCAATGCCACTCTTAAACCTGCGATTTCAAGCTTGGTTTCAACTATTTCCGGCAAGTTGAACACCGCCGTAGTCAGCTTCAGCTAATCCATCTGTTGCATGTTCCGGAGGGATTTTGTTCTCTCCGGAACTTTATTCTGCCGAAATTTTCAATGATTTTTTTGTCCATTTTTTTTCAGGCTCAGGATGGCTTTAGCCGATGACGAATTTCAACCCTTCACAACTTGTCTTACTGATTTTTCCGATTTTTTTGCTGACAGGTGCCATTTTCGATGCCCTCACCCTCAGAATTCCCAATCGTTTCAATCTTTTCGGTTTGATTCTGTTTGTCCCGATCGCCTGGCTGGTTGGCCTGTCATTCGATGACATGCTGATCCACTTGCTGGTTGGGTTTTGCCTGCTTCTGCTCAGTTTTGGCGCCTATGCGGCCGGAATTTTCGGCGGCGGCGACTCAAAATTCTTTGCTGTGATCGGATTATGGCTCGGTTACCAGCCCCTGCCGGAATTTCTTTTTTATACAGGCCTGGTGGGTGGAATTTTATCCCTGTTCATTATGATCGGCGGACGCTTTATTCCTGTTCAGTGGCAACCTGCCATTTTCCAAACCATGTTAAGCAAAAAGGTCGTTCCCTATGGCACTGCCATGTCGATTTCCGCTTTGCTCGTCTATCAGAATTCACCCTTTTGGGTCCTTTTAATGTCTTGATTTTAAGAGCCTCAATAATTTTTTATCTGACTTTTGTTAACGTTTTTTTAACTTTGTTTTTATAGTGTTTACCTTAGGAAATTGAGGTTTAAATCATATGAACAGGGTCAGAATCATTATTGCCGGGATTTCTATCATTGGCGCAATCATCATCGGATTGATTGCATCATCGATGCTTGAGCCCGAACCGCAACCCGTTGCCACGGTCGCTCCCGTTGCTCCTGAAATTATCCAGCCGCCGCAGTCCGACGTGCTTGTCTCAACGCGCGAATTAAGATCAGGCACAGCACTAACCGAGGTGGATATGGCCTGGCTGCCGATGCCCGAAGCCCTTATCGCGCCCACGATGATCCAGAAGAAGACGAATCCACAAGCCATCAAATCCAATATCGGTAACATTACAGCTCAGGCATATTCTGCCGGAGAGCCATTCCGACAAGACCGCCTGAATGTCGCTTCCAATGGCGGGATTCTTGCCAACATGCTGAAGCCGGGTATGCGTGCCTACATCATGCCTCTGGATGACAAGATTGGAACCGTTGGTTTTATTATGCCACGCGATATCGTTGATATTGTCGCGATTGGCAAATGGGACAATAACGCCAAGGGAGCGCAGATCATCATCAAAGGGGTCAAAATTCTCGCCATCGGTTCCAAAACGGATTCGACCCCCATTTCCAATGATAATCGGGCCCGTAATGTCACGTTGGAAGTGACACCCCACGAGATGGAACTGCTCGCCAAGCTCGAACGCAACAGCATTCCATTGATGCTGTCGCCTATGGCACTGGAGGACGGAAAACAGAGCCAGGAAGAACGCACAACCACACCTGTCATCGTGTATCAGAAGAGGCCTCTGTGATGTTTAAATTTTATCGTTTCCGCCTTTGGTCTTCTGTTGCTGTTGTCGTCTTATTGGCCTCTCAGGTGTCACTGCCTTCCTATGCAGGACCCGAAAAGCCGAAGCTATCGGAACTGATCGAGGCATCAGGCTCTGATGCTCAAAAAATCAACATTGAAATCGGCCAGGCCCTGATCCTGGACGTCCCCCCCGGTGTTCGGACAATCTATGTTAGCGAGCCTACATTGCTCGATACCAACCTTAAAAATGCCAGCAAGCTTTCCATTTCAGGACGCATTGCAGGCACAACGGACCTGTATCTGCAGGATAGTTCAGGCACGACTTTGGCTTTTTATCGTGTCTTTATCAAACGCAATCTGGCGCTACTTTATGACGTTTTACGCTCCGCCGCGCCCCATCTCGATCTTAAATTGCAGGCCACCGGGCGTGGAATGATTTTGACGGGCGATGTCGCTTCTGAAGCTGAAGCCGGCCGTATTGAACAGGTCGTGCGCTCATCCTTGAGTCCCGAGGAGTTGAGTGGCTTCGTCAACCAACTGACTGTCCGCGAGGCCGATCAGGTCATGATCAAGCTGACCATCGCGGAAGTCCAGCACAGTGTTTTGAAGCAGCTTGGCGTCAAAACAACGGGAAGTTGGACAATCGGCAATGTCGGTTTCAAGTCAACCGGGAGCGCGAGTATAACCGATGGTGTCGGAACGATCTCTGCCAATGTAGGCGGAAAAGAACTGTTTTCACTCCAAGCGCTCGAACGAGAGGGAGTACTGCGGACATTGGCAGAACCGACCCTGACAGCCATTTCAGGCGGTGAAGCCAAATTTACGGCCGGTGGCCAAATCCCGATCCTTGGTGCCTTTACCTTTGCTGGCGGTGTTGCGACACGCACAGTCACCTATAAGGACGTTGGTGTGGAACTGGCATTCAAACCCATCGTGATCTCTTCAGGTCGGATCCGACTCTCGATCAGTTCGGTAGTGAACGAGCTTGATCCATCGCTGGCCTATACATTCGATGGCGTTACCTATCCGGGTTTCCGCAAGCGTAATATGGACACCATTGTGGAACTGCCTTCGGGAGCGGCCTTGATGACTGCAGGTCTTATGCAGCAGCAAAGCAGCATAGAAATTCAAGGCGTTCCGGGTCTTTTGAATATTCCTGTTATCGGTGCCCTATTTCGTTCACGCGAGTTTCAGCGCAAGGAATCTGAGCTGATGATTGTGGTGACACCCTTCATCGCGAAAACAACAAAACCGGATAGAATGCCGCTGCCAACCGATGCATTCAGGCTCACGGATGATGCGTCCCAAATCTTTCAGAGCAAGATGGTGCAAAAATATGGGCCCGCTAAAGCAACATCAGCCGGCCAGTCTTCAAACCCAGCTCTCGGTGTAGGATTTATTACAAAATGACCCATACAATAAGACAAATCCCGCGCTTCAGACATCTGATTTTCAGCCTCTTGCCCCTGGTTGTTATGGTAACCGGTTGCACGAGTCAGGATGGTCTTTTGCCCAGTTATCAAGAAGACGATTTGCGCGAACGCCATCTGATGAAGCAGCAAACAACTTTACAAAAGCTGACCGTCATTCCCATCGGTCCTCAGCGTGACCAGATCAACCCCAATGATGCCGACCGGATTACCAGCTTTGTGGAAAGCTATAAATTGTCGGGGTTGGATCGTTTAATCATCACCTATTACAACTCAAAGGCCGCCGAGCCCGCTGTTGCGGCCCAGTTAAAATCTCTTAACGAAACTCGAACCACCACGAAAACTGCCGGAACAAAATCCGGTCCTGTCGAAATTGTATTCTCCTATGCCGCCATCCAGACAGTTCTGGACCGCAACTGTGACGGGCGACGCACGGATGGTGGCCTCACCTTTATGGTTCCCAACAAGACGATGGGTTGCGCTTTTACAGCTGCTTTTGCCCAGCAAGTCGCTGAGCCCAGGGATTTGGTCGAACCACGCCAGCAAGATAAAAAATATTATAAATCAACAATAATTGATACTACAAACTCCACTAACCCAAATAGTACAATTACAAATCCTATTATTAATCCAAATTAAAACTTAAAATTACTATTGAACTGAAATTGAGATTAAATATGTCTGAGCCAGTCCAATTATCAACACCGCGAGCAAGGGCATCGGAAAAGGAACGCGCTCCTTTTTCCCATGCATCGGTAGCTGTTTTTTTCACTACACCGGCGGTTGAAACTGCTTTTGATGAACTGAGCCAGAACAGGCTCTGTGTCCGGTTGAGGATCGAAAAGCATGAAGGCGGTATTGCCAAAGCGATAGACACCTACCGCGATAGCGCCACACCAAATGTTCTGGTGCTGGAAATGACTTCGGACAATCCAACTGTAGCGCTGGCGGAACTGGATGCATTGGCCGATGCCTGTGATCCCAATACCAAAGTGATGGTTCTGGGGCGCAATAACGACGTCGGCTTCTACCGCGCCCTGATTTCACGTGGCGTGCGAGAATATGTATTGATACCGTTAGATGCGTCTAAAGCCCTTGATGGCCTCTATCGAATGATCGGGCCTGAACAGGGATCCAGAGGACGCTGCGTGGCCTTTATTGGGGCTCAAGGCGGTGTCGGATCGTCGATGCTTGCGCACCATGTCTCCTTGCATGTGGCTGATACCTTGAAATCACCAACCTTGTTGATCGATCTTGATCTGGCCTTTGGTACAGCAGGTTTGACGTTTGACCGCAGTGTCAACAAAGGTTCGGTCGAATTGCTTTTTGCAACGAAGCGAGAGCTTGGAGATATTTTCGAACGGGTCCAGTTCCAGGTGAATACACATCTCAATGTCATCGGCACAAGCGGATCGCTTTTCAGAACATTCGATATCGAACAGCGGATGATTGACACATTGCTGCAGCATGTCCGATCCGAATATCCTCTCACTTTTCTCGATGTTCCGCACAATTGGACTCAATGGGTGAGATTTTTACTGGCCGATGTCGACGATGTCGTTCTGACAATGACCCCCGACATTCCAAGCCTCAAAAATGCAAAGGCTATCCTGGGTGCATTGAATGAAATCAGACCCAATTCGACCCCGCCGACCATTGTTGTCAACAAAATGGGCGTTCCCAAACGGCAGGAAATATCTATCAGCGATATTGCAAACCATCTCAGTGTACCCGTCACCCACTCGATTCCTTTTGCAGCAGAAAGTTTCGGGAAGTGTGTGAATGAAGGCAATATCCTGTTTGCGATTTCTCCTAAGGGCAAAGAAACAGCGGCCGTCATCAATATCGCCAAACTATTTTTGCCTGCACGAGCAGAAGAAGCACACCATAACGGATCACCTCTCGTCCATTTGTTACAATCCCTTTTAAAATTAAAGAAAGTGACTTAACATCATGTTCGGTCGTCGTGGCACATCAACAGACACATCACCATCTACGAATGCCCTCAAATCTGGTATTCAAGATGCTTCTTTTGATTTTCTTGATGCTGTCAAAAAAAGTATAAATTTAAATTCTGAAACAACTACTATAGAAAAAAATCATGCTAATTTTGAGAATAAATATTTAACATTTCGCGAACGCGATAAAGAACGTTATTATCGACTCAAACAAGAAATTTTAACTTCGGTTATTGAAGTTATAGATATTACGATACTTTCAAATTATGAACTTTCGCGTGCAAAAGATGAAATTCGTGATGTCACAACAGAAATCATTTCCCTGCGGGGCATCCAGATCACACTGGATGAACAGGAAGAAATCGTCACTGATCTGTGCAGTGATTTTCTGGGCTTAGGTCCGCTTGAACCCTTGATGGAACGTGATGACATCAACGACATCATGGTCAACGGCCCACACCAGGTTTATGCCGAATACAACGGACGTATGCAGCTGACCACTGTCGAATTTCGTGACCAGCAACAGTTGATGAATATTTGCCAAAGGTTGGTCGGACAGGTCGGCCGCCGCATTGATGAAGCGTCACCCATCTGCGATGCGCGCTTGCTTGACGGCTCCCGTATCAACGTGATTGCACCGCCTCTGGCTCTTGAGGGGCCGGTGCTGACCATCCGGAAATTCAAAAAAGACCGCCTCACTTTGGATCAGTTGCAAAAAATAGGAACCGTCTCGAAACCGCTTGCCGAACTTATTCAAATCATCGGTCGTATCCGTTGCAATGTTCTGATCAGCGGGGGAACGGGCTCTGGCAAAACAACCCTGCTGAATTGTCTGACCCGTTATATTGATAAAACCGAGCGCGTCATTACCTGCGAAGATACCGCTGAACTGCAGTTACAGCAGCCCCATGTTGTACGCCTCGAAACCCGCCCGGCTAGTCTGGAGGGTGCAGGGGAAATCACCATGCGCGATCTCATCAAGAATTGCCTGCGTATGCGGCCCGAACGGATCATCGTCGGCGAAGTGCGCGGCGCCGAGGCCATGGACCTTTTGCAAGCCATGAATACCGGCCATGACGGATCAATGGGCACGGTACACGCCAATAATGCCCGCGAGGCCATTGCTCGTATTGAAGCCCTGGTCAATATGAATGCCAGCAACCTGCCGATCCGCGTCATTCGGGACATGATCGTCAGTTCGGTCGATGTCGTTATCCAGGTCGAACGACTGCGTGATGGCTCGCGACGGGTCATGAGCGTTTCGGAAGTGCTTGGCCTGGAAGGCGATACCCTGGTGATGCAGGACCTCGCGATCTTTAAAATTATTGGCGAAGATGATAACGGGCGCATAAATGGCCAGCATATTGGTACTGGCATTTACCGCCCGCGCTTGTGGGAACGCGCCCGCTATTTCAACGAAGATGCCCGCCTCGAAAATGTTATGGATGCCCTGAACGCCGAAGCAGGCCAATCAAAGCCGCGGGAATGATATGAGCAAATTATTTATCATTCAAATCAGTCTTGCATTTGTTGTACTCGCCATCGTGCTTGTTGCCTTCCGGGCACAAATATTCGAGCCGAGCTATAAGGATTATTTAGTCAGGACACTCTATCCATCGGCAAATGAACGGAAAAAAATCGGAATTAGATTGTCAAAGGGGATGCAAGATCGGGTGAAATCCGCAGGTCTGAACATTTCATCGTATCAATTTCATGCACGTGTTTATTTATATGGGCTTCTAACTATAAGTCTCATTCATCTCATTTTTCATAATAAAATACTTGATATGGTACTTATATTAATCAATATTTTTTTTATTCCCAGATTTATTCTTGAATATCTTACAAAAAGACGGATGACACAATTTCGTGATAATCTACCGAATGCGATTGACGCGATTATTCGCGGTGCGAAAGCCGGTCTCACGGTCAGTGACTGCGTTAAATTGGTGGCAACCGACACTGCAGAACCGGTCAAATCTGAATTCAGACAAATTGTTCAAAATCAGCGGGTCGGGATAAGTCTGTCGGAATGTTTTGAAGCAATGGCTGACCGCTTGAATACCAAAGAAACGCGCCTGCTCAGTTTTGTGATGAATATCCAGCAGCAAACCGGAGGTAACATTTCTGAAGTCTTGAGCAGTCTGGCGCATTCAATCCGCTCGGAAAACGCCATGCGCGTGAAAGCGAAAACTGTTAGCACTGAAGGAAAAATGACCGCTTTTATTGTATCGCTTATGCCTTTTGTTATTTTTATGATGCTCAATGCACAGTATCCGGAAAAAATGCAGCTTCTGTTTGATTCAACTCTTGGTAATTTTATACTATTTTTTGTAATATTTTGGATGTCATGTGGCATCGGCATACTTGCATACACAGTCAGAATTAAGATTTAAACAATGAACAACTCATCAATTTTAATTTTATCACTCACTTTAATCACTATTTTAGTAGGGATTGGGCTTTATATTTTATTTGATGAATATTTTTTAAGAATTTTTCAAGCAATGCGCTTTTCAAGTACTCTGACAAAAAGAAAGACCGAATCGTCTGATAAAAAAACAATTGGCGAATACACTATTGAAATAATTGAACAACTAAATTTAACGGCTTTATTTAAAGTAGACAAAATTAAAGTCGTTTTGGCAGATTCCGGCAAATCAGCATCAATGACTCTTGATAGTATTTTGCTTGCCAAGATTGTAATGCCAATTATAGTTAGCACCATCGTATTTAATTTTAATTTAGCCGGATACATCATCAACGAAAATAATCCGCAATTCATTTTAATATCGTTTATTATATCAGTTGGTTTTGGTGTTTTAGCATTTCCTTTGCCTGATTTCTTGATCCAGATTGATGCAAAAAACCGCGCCGCGGAATTTATGTTAACATTTCCCTCGGTTCTCGATCTGCTTATCATCTGCATCCAGTCGGGGATTTCATTCGAGCACTCTTTGCAACGCGTGACCCGTGATGCCTCGATCCTTTCACCGGTGACCGGCGAGGAGTTGTCTCGGATCGTGAAGGATATTCAACTGCTCGGTAGCCGGGAAAAGGCCTTGATGAATTTCAAGCGCCGTATTCCGTCTCCTGCTGTTGACGACTTCGTCCTGGTTGTCCTTCAATCGGAACGTTATGGAACCTCCATGTCTGACGCCCTGCATGTGCTCTCCGAAACGGTCAGATTCGAACAGATGACAATGCTGGAACGTATCGTTCTCAAACTGCCAACCAAGATCACGTTCATTATCATGATCTTCATGATGCCCTGTGTCCTGCTGTTGGTCTTTGCCCCGATTTTGCTCGGCGGTCTTTCGCCCGATTAATAGCGGTTTAACCCGCCTCCCGCTCCCGTTATGACTGCGATGTCAAATTAGAGGCACACAGGGCGCTGTTCCCTCTTGCACGGATCGCGCTTGCGTCGTTCAGTAGGCACCGAAAAATTCGTGCCTTCGAATGGCAGCATCAGGGTGGACCAAGAATATGACCAAGGGTATGCGCAAAGGGCTTACAAGTTACGGGGATCCGGGTTTTTCGCTGTTTTTGCGGCGGGCCTTTATCAAGGCCATGGGCTTCAGCGATGATGCGCTCGAGAGGCCGATCATCGGCATCACCGACACTTTCAGCGACTACAACCCCTGCCACGGCAATGTGCCGCAGCTCATCGAGGCTGTGAAACGCGGGGTCATGCTGGCCGGTGGCCTGCCGATGGCCTTCCCGACCATCTCGATCCACGAGAGTTTTTCCAACCCCACGTCCATGTTCCTGCGTAATCTGATGGCGATGGACACAGAGGAAATGATCCGCGCCCAACCGATGGATTCCATCGTGCTAATCGGCGGTTGTGATAAAACCGTCCCTGCCCAACTGATGGCTGCCGCCAGTGCTGATGTCCCTGCCATCATGCTGATCACCGGACCGATGCTGGTCGGGCATCACAAAGGCGAGGAATTGGGGGCGTGTACCGATTGCCGCAGACTATGGGCAGCCCACCGAGCCGGAACGATCGACGAGGAAGAAATCGATGTGTTGAGCGGCCGTCTGGCCCCCACCAATGGCACCTGCATGGTGATGGGCACGGCCTCGACCATGGCCTGCGTCAGTGAAGCGCTCGGTATTGCCATGCCCGGAACCGGAACGATTCCCGCCACTCATGCCGACCGCCTGCGTGCAGCCGAAGCCGCCGGAAAGCGGGCGGTCGAGATGGCCAAAACCGGCGGGCCGAAGCCCTCGGACATCATGACCGAAACCGCCTTCCGCAATGCGCTGACCGTCTTGCAATCGATTGGCGGATCGACCAACGGTCTTGTGCATCTGGCCGCCCTTGCCGGACGGCTGGGTATCGAGATCGATATGGCCGACTTCGACCGCATGGGCCGCGAGGTGCCGACCCTGATCGATCTCAAGCCCTCGGGTGCCCATTACATGGAGCATTTCCATTGGGCCGGTGGCGTGCCGAAATTGATGAAGGAACTCGGCGATCTGATAGACGGCACGGCCATGACGGTGACGGGTGAACCTCTGTCGGCCTCTATTGCGCGGGCCGAGGAAGTCCCGAACCAGACCATCATCCGCACCCGTGCCAATCCCTTGCAGGCATCGGGTGCCATGGCTGTGTTGAGCGGCAATCTCGCTCCGCAGGGCGCGCTGATCAAGCAATCGGCTGCTTCGCCAACCCTGATGCAGCACGAAGGCCGCGCCGTGGTGTTTGAATCGGTGGAGGACATGACGCTGCGCATGGACGACCCCGATCTCGATGTCACGGCCGATGATGTGCTGGTGCTGCGCAATGCCGGGCCTGTCGGCGCCCCCGGAATGCCCGAGGCAGGCTATTTGCCGATCCCGCGCAAATTGGCCCAGCAAGGCGTCAAGGATATGGTGCGCATATCGGATGCCCGCATGTCCGGCACGGCCTTTGGCACCATCGTGCTGCACATCGTACCTGAAGCCGCCATCGGCGGTCCGCTCGGTCTGGTGCGCAATGGCGACCGCATCAGGCTGGATGTCGAAAACCGCCGGATCGATCTGCTGGTCGACGAGGTCGAATTGACCAGACGAAAGGCCGAATGGACAGCGCCCAAGCCGCATGCAGGGTCGGATCGCGGCTATTTGTCGCTTTATCTGAACAATGTTAATCAGGCGGATCAGGGCTGCGACTTTGACTTCCTGCGCAAAGCGCCTGTCCAGACATCCAATTCATAACAGCCGGATCACAACGGCTCCAGACACTGACCGGAAGGAACACCACCATGAGCGGAAACAACAAAATTGCCCTGATCACCGGAGCCGGTTCAGGCGTCGGACGTGCCGTTGCTCTCGCGATGGCAAAAGAAGGCTATACGGTCGTCATCACCGGTCGCCGCGCATCGGCACTGGATGAAACCGTTGCCGCTGGCCAGGGCCTGTCGGGCAGCCTGGTGGCCGTTCCCGCCGATCTGACCGATCCTGACCAGGTCGCCAAGCTGTTTGCCGCGGTCAAAGACAAATTTGGCCGGCTGGATGTCCTGTTCAACAATGCCGGTGTCAATGCGCCTCCCGGCGTGCTGCTGGAAGATCTGGATCCGAAAGACTGGCAGACCGTGGTCAACACCAACCTGTCGGCTGTGTTCTACTGCACCCAGCAGGCCTTCAAGATCATGAAGGCCCAAACCCCGCATGGCGGCCGCATCATCAACAACGGTTCGGTCTCCTCGCAGGCACCGCGTCCGAATTCCATTCCCTATACGGCCACCAAACACGCCGTCTCGGGCCTGACCAAAACCACCTCGCTGGATGGCCGCAAATATGACATTGCCTGCGGCCAGATCGACATCGGCAATGCCGCGTCGGCCATGACATCGGCGATGAGCGGCGGCGTGCCGCAAGCCAATGGCACCATGGCACCCGAGCCGGTGATGGATGTCGCCAATGTCGCCAGTGCCGTGGTCTATATGGCCAGCCTGCCGCTGGACGCCAATGTACAGAACATCACGGTGATGGCCACCAAAATGCCGCTGGTCGGCCGCGGCTAAACCATCATCAACGCCCGGTTGCAGCAGAGGGTGCGTTCATGACACTGACAGCGGCCGAAATCGAGCGTTATGCCCGCCATATCATCCTGCCGGAAATCGGCGGGCCTGGGCAGATGAAACTCAAACAGGCGCGCGTCCTGGTCATCGGTGCCGGTGGCCTCGGCGCGCCTCTCCTCCTGTATCTGGCCGCCGCCGGCTGCGGGCAGATCGGCCTTGTCGACGATGACACGGTCAGCCTGTCGAATTTGCAGCGGCAGGTGAT
>Ga0114964_10003140_pt1 | contig 11265 bp, 9 predicted proteins | sample C_131016_MF_Meta_FD_92638 | JGI IMG/M metagenome (GOLD analysis project Ga0114964, IMG submission 92638) | Freshwater microbial communities from Lake Croche, Canada to study carbon cycling - C_131016_MF_MetaG | ecosystem: Environmental > Aquatic > Freshwater > Lake | place: Lake Croche, Canada... | reverse complement strand
ATGAAATGTTGAACTAAAAGCTCATTTTAGATGTTTCGTTGAAAGAAAAAAATTCAAGTCCACAAACCCATTTTGTTGGATCAGAAAGTGTGAATAGAAAAGTTGACAGTTCCTAAGTTTTGCTCTTCTTCGTGTCATACAAATGTCATGAGCAAGGGTCGTCTAAATAACCTTTTCTATAGACGGCTATTGACCTGTCTCTGGGCATGGATCGTGACAGATGCATAGCATCAACGCTGTAGTATTTTCTACGAACTAATCGCTCTAAAAGCGCAATTGAGGTATCTCATGAAATCATTTTTAATCGCATCGGTGCTTGCATTCGGTTTGTCCGTTTCTGCGCAAGCAAAAGACATCGTTGACACAGCCGTAGGTGCTGGCAACTTTAAAACTCTAGCAGCTGCCTTGACAGCAGCAGGCTTGGTTGACACCTTAAAAGGCAAAGGACCCTTCACGGTTTTTGCGCCTACAGACGAAGCCTTTGCCAAGATTCCTAAAGCTGATCTGGACGCTCTTCTTAAAGACAAAGCAAAATTGACTTCCATCCTCACCTACCACGTCGTCTCTGGTAAGGTCATGGCTGCAGATGTGAAAGCTGGCAAAGTCAAGACCGTACAAGGCTCAGAGATCACGATCAGCACCACCGCTGGCGTCAAAGTTGACAATGCCAATGTGATCAAAACTGACATCACAGCCGACAATGGCGTGATTCACGTCATTGACTCTGTTGTCATGCCAAAATAATTCACTGAAGAGTTTTCAACCCGGTCTTGATGGCTCGGTTGGAACCTAGGTTGAGATGAATTTATATTCATCTAAAAAAAACCATAGACTCCCTTTGAAAAACTTTTAAAAACACCCCATGAGGGTGTTTTTTTGAGCTTTTTTTAAGCTTTCTTGAACTTTTTTTATTGCTCAATCCACGCTAGGCCTTTTGAAAAGGTCAACAAGACTGTCCCTTGGATTCTTAGGAGGAAATTGAGCTCCACGGATTTGTCCATGATCATGGTGTTGAACAAAACGCTTGCTGGAGTTTTTAAAGAGCGCTTTGAAAAGGACTGAAGTTTGGGGTGTGCTGAACTTGCAGCAAGCCATGACCCCAAGCCCTACAAAGGCCAACCCTCAATTCAAATGAAAAGCTTGGCTTAGAAATTGAGTGTTGAACTCACCCTGCGTGAAGGTCGGATGATCCAAAATCTCCAGGTGAAGCGACTTGGTCGTGCTCACCCCCTCGATGCGCAATTCATGCAGCACTCGCCTCATGCGAGCGATGGCCTCAGCTCGATCGCTCCCCCAACAGATGACTTTGGCCAGCAAGGAGTCGTAGTACATGGGGACGCTGTAGCCCTGAAACACATGGGAGTCAATTCTGACACCTGCTCCCCCTGGGAAGTGGACTGCACTGACCTTACCAGGTGAAGGCATGAAGTGGTTCTTGCTGTCCTCTGCATTGATCCTGCACTCTATGGCGTGCCCTTTTGACATGAGACCTTCTTGCTGGATTTCTAAAACTTGGCCTGATGCAATTTGGATCTGTGCCTTGACCAAATCAAAGGACGTGACCATCTCGGTCACGGGGTGCTCGACTTGAATTCGGGTGTTCATCTCCATGAAATAAAATTCTTGGCTGTCCATGTCCAAAATAAACTCAACCGTGCCGGCATTTTGGTAGCCCACGTGTTGGCACAATTGAAGGGCTGCTGAGGCAATTCTTTGTTGCAGTTTGGGGTCCAAACCAGACGCAGGACTTTCTTCAATGAGTTTTTGATTTCTTCGCTGAATCGAGCAATCTCGTTCACCAAAGACCAACACTTTTTCCAAGTCGGCCAGAACTTGAATCTCAATGTGCCTGATGTTGGTGAGGTATTTCTCAATGTAGATGGACTCATCGCCAAAAAATGACAGGGCCTCGCGCTTGGCTTCATTGAACGCCCTCTCAAGCTCGGACAAAACATGGACAATACGCATGCCTTTGCCCCCGCCACCAGCGGACGCTTTTAAAAGAACCGGAAAACCGATTCTGCCCGCGACCGCCTGTGCCTCCTCCAAGCTGCCCACGATGCCATCGGAACCCGGCGTGGTCGAGACGCCTGCTGCTTTGGCCACACTTTTGGCACTCGACTTGTCCCCCATTTGAGCGATCACTTGGGCGCTTGGGCCAATGAAGATGAAGCCATGCTCTTGGCAAAGCAGAGCAAAATCGGCGTTTTCAGATAAAAACCCATAGCCCGGATGAATGGCCTGAACCTTGAAGCGCTTGGCAGCTTCGATGATGTGGTTTTTGTTCAAGTAACTTTGAGCCGAGGGTGCAGGACCAATGCACAGGGACTCATCGGCCATTTGAACAGCCATGGAATGGCGGTCTGCACTGGAATAGACTTGAACCGTTTTGATCCCCATCTCGTGGCAAGCTCGATGTATTCGAACGGCAATCTCTCCACGGTTGGCGATCAACACCTTTTGTATCGTCACGGGGTGCTTCATCAGTCAGGCCGAATCCAAAAGAGGACTTGACCAAATTCAACAGGCTCATTGTTCTTGACCGCGACCTCCGCGATGGTGCCCTTCACGCCCGCCTCAATGGAGGACATCAACTTCATCACTTCGATGATGCAGACCTGCGTGTCCTCTTGCACCCTTTGCCCAAGAGCTACAAAAGCTGCCGCGCCTGGCTCAGGCGCAGCATAAAAGGTCCCAACCATAGGAGAGGTGACTTGAAGGAGCCCTTCGTGTGCGGACACCATGGAAGGGGCCTTTGCAGCACTCGGTGCAGAAGAGGCGTGGCTAGCCTCTTGCACCTCTTCTCGTTGCTCTTTTCGTTGCTCTTCTCGCTTCTCTTCTCGCTGCACATGACTTGTGTTGTCCCGAGCCCCGCCGCTCCAAGGGCTGGGGGCCGCCAAAGGAAGCGCTCCTTTTTTCTCCAAAACCAGCTCCAAGTCCAAGTACCTCAAATGGAATCGATTGAATTCGCTAGAAGCTTCAAAGGCTTGGATCAAAGAGACGATTTCATCGTAGGTTAAATTTTGCTGTGTCATGATGCAAGGATGGGGTGTTGATGAAACTCATTCAATGGGACAAATACAGGTTCATGTCTGAAGAAGTGATGGAGACTTTGCCCAAATCGCCCTTTTGACTCAATGCGTGCACCAAGGACAAGACCTCAGCTTTACCAAGGCTTCTTTCTTTCAAAGTGGCGACGGATGAGTTGGAAGCGCTGGATGATCGACCGAAACCCAAGAACGGCTGGGCGGGTGGCTTACTTAAACGTTCAAACTGCTCATTGCCGCCCAAGTAGCGCAGAATCAACTCGTCATCTGAGACGCTTGGTCCGCCAAACTTCTCTCGAATTTCCCCCAGGCTCAATTCAGGTGGCGTCCAATTGATCAGCTTCTTTGCCTTGGAGCTGGAGAAGATCATGTCCTTGACATTTGCATCAAAGGCTTGACTCTCCGTCTCGCCCCAAAGACCGATGGCGTATTGAATGGTCTGGTCGCTCAATTCTTTGTACCTTTGGCCGGACATCACGTTCAAGGTCGCTTGGACCCCTACAAACTGAGAATAAGGCGTCACCATGATGGGGTAGCCAAAGTCTTTCCTCACCTGAACGATTTCATCGAGCACCGCATCCAATCGATCGATCATGTTCATCTGGCTCAATTGATGGCGCAAATTGGAGATCATGCCGCCCGGTACTTGGTGGGTAAAGTGAGACTCTCTGTACTCCAAGGGAGCCCCCACGCTCAAACCCTTGGACTTGGCGTAGGCAAAAAGCCCTTCACCGATTCTCCCCACCCGTGAAAGATCAAGATCGGTGGTGTAGCCCAAAGAACGTGCATTTTCAAGCACATTGAGGACCGAGGGGTTGGACGATCCGTTGGACAAGGGGGGCATGGCTGTGTTGATGATCCTGACACCGGCTTTGATCGCTTCGATCGCGCACAGAGGACCCAGTCCAGTGTTGCAATGGGTGTGAAACTCGATGGGCAAATGGGTGTGCTTTAAGAACAAGGCGCACAAAGCAGCCGTTCTCTCGGGCGTCAAAAGCCCCCCTGGATCCTTGAAACAAATTCGATCTGGCCCAACCAAGTGAGCCTCTTTGATTTTGCGCTCAAAGTAAGCATCCGAATGAACGGGTGAGACGGTGTAGATGATGTTGAGAACGGTGCCCAATCCAATTTTTTTACAATCCGATACCCTTTGTTGCCAGTACTTGGCCGTGTTGGAGCTGTCTGAGATTCGGACCTCTTGTATGCCGTTGGCAAAGAGCCTCTCCAAGTACAGATAGGAGATGGAGGCCGGCATGAATTCAAAAGAGGAAGCCGAGCGGCCCACAATGGCCCTGAGCTTGGTTCGTTTGGAGAGTTGAGCTGCCTGCCTGATCCTGTACCAAGGATCCTCGCCCATCTCACGGATCATCTTCTTAAAAAACGCTGTTGCTAACAGTTCATAGGACTGGTAGCCCACAGCATCCAAATCTTCAATGTAGGGAAGTATTTGCGAATTGGGCAGCCCACCCGCCCACAGGCTGGCATTGCCGTCCCGAAAGGTGGTGTCAACAAAAAAGACCTCGCCCAACGAACCCATCAAGCCTCCTCGCCCTTGTACACCACCGTGTCATTGATCACCTGCATCAAGTCACCCGCAATCGGGTTGGAGATCTCCTCAAGGATTTGTCCAACCAAGCCTGGAGCGCGGGAAATCAATGAAAATCCTCGCATGATCTTGAACGGCACACCAATCTCTGCCAGCAAGGCTGCTATTCCCGCGGTGGCGTTGATGGTGATGTGCTTGCCAACGACCTCATCGACCACGCGTGACATCAACAGGAGAGCATTGACGTAGTCACCCTTGACCTTGGCTTTTCTCGCAACTTCAAGCAGCTTCGGAGTTCTTGGGTCATCTGGCTTGAAATCGTTGTGCCCAAAGCCTGGGAGCGCTTTTTTACGTGAACGGTGTTGGGTGATGATCTCTCTGGCCTTGGCCTCTTGATCGGGCGCTTTGACGATGTCGTCCAAGTACTGGCCCACTTGCTCCATGACGCCGCCAAATTGACTTCCCATCCCAAGAAGCCCCGCTGCCACGGCACCTTGCAAGGAGTCAGGCGCGTTGCGGTAAATCAACCTGGCATTGAACCCTCCCGACATGCCGTGATCCATCAAGGTCACCAGCACAGCGTCCAAAATACTGAGCTCTTCGGGTGTGGGCATTTTGCCCAAAATATAGAAGTAAATCATTTTTGAAAATGAAACTTCTCCAATCAAATCTCTGGACAAGTTCTTGCCTCGAATCGTTGCACCGGTTTCATCAAACGTGGACAAGCTAGAGCTTATTTCGCGGTTCGTCATGGTTTTTCTTTAAGTGATGGGGGTTGAGGAAGTGTTGAATTTGAAGGGCACGGCATGCTGTGTGGGTCAAGAATCAGGACCTCAATCGAGCTTCACGCCCACAGACTTGATCACCTTGCCCCACTTGTCGCTGTCAACTTTTAAAATCTGCGCCAACTCCTGAGGGGTGCTGCCCATGGGTGTGGCGCTGACATTTAAAAACATTTTCATGACCTCAGGCTCGTGCAAGATGTCGCTCACGGCCAATGAGATCTTGCTCACAACACTGGGCGGCATGTTGGGGGGGCCGACCAAGTTGCCAGACGTCGTTGCACTGAACCCTGCCAGGGTCTCACTGATCGCAGGCACATCGGGCAGTGAGGGGTTGCGCTTCAAGCTGCTGACTGCAATCGCTTTGACTTTGCCCGATTTGATCTGTGGCAAAGCGGCACTTAATTCAGAGAACATCAAATCGATATGACCCCCCAAGACCGCCACGAGGGCTGGCCCCGTGCCATTGAAGGGAATGTGCGTGAATTTGACCTCTGCCGTGGAGCTCAACATCTCGGCTGCCAAATGCCCCGTGCTTCCCGAGCCAGGTGAGCCGTAGGTCAATTTACCGGGATTTTCTTTGGCAAAGCGAATGAGTTGCTGCATGTTGTCGATCGCAACGGTGTTGGCCACCAAAAGGACATTTGCGCTTTCATAAATATGAGAGATGGGGGTGAACAACATCGAATCAAAGTTCATTTTTGAAAACAAATGACGGTTGATGGTCAAGGGAGGCGGCGGCGTTAAGAGCAAGGTGTGACCATCTGGAGGTGAACGAAAGACATGCTCAGAACCTATGTTGGCACTCCCCCCAGGTTTGTATTCCACCACAACGGGTTGTCCCCACTTTTGCTGCAAACGATCACTCAAGAGTCGCAGGGACAGGTCCGTGCCCCCTCCGGCTGCGTAGGGCGAAATGAGTTTGATGGGTTTGGTGGGAAAGTCTTGGGATTGAACTGATCCGAGACAGAGCAGTTGCACAACAATGAACGCGAGAAGTCTGAGGGGATTTGAATTCATGAGGGTGATGTCCTGCAGGGTCTTGTTAAGGTAAGTTCAACACGGCTTGGGCTAGGTCGTCTTTTTGGAAGATCCAGCGCTTGATGCGATGGCGCCTTGCGACACAAAGGCTTCGATGGTTGCTGCGTCAAAGCCAAGCTGCTCGAGCACCTCCAAGCTGTGTTCACCCAAGACTGGAGGAGCCAAGTCCCCGCCTGAGCGCTCGCCGTCGTAGAGCACGGGTCGTTGCGTGTTTTTGACGACCCCCATGCTGGGGTGCTTCAACTCTTTAAAAACACCGTTGTGCACCACCTGCGGATCGTTCACCACCTGGTCAATGTTTGAAATGGGCGCATGCGGGATATCGTGCTCAGTCAGGCACACTTGCCAATGGGCCATGTCGTGCTCAGCAAAGGCTGCTTGCAGCAACTGGGTCAACACCTCGTAATGGGCCTGGCGAGCAAGCACTGTAGAAAAACGCTCGTCACTGGCCCATTCTGGGTGGCCGACAGCGGTGGTCAGATTTTGAAAAAACTTGTCCACCGAGGCCAAGTGCAACGCGACCCAGCCCCCGTCTGCACATTGCAAAGCATAGGACTGCGAGGCACGGGGTCGACTGATCGGTCCGTGGACCTGGCCAGAGGAAAAATAAGAAGCAAAGGCCGACGCTCCAAAAGCAATCATGCTGTCCAGCATGGCCACCTCCACTCGCCTGCCGATTTGCGTGCGTCCGCGCTCGACCAAGGCCCCAAGAATACCGTAAGCTGCGTACATACCGCTCACCGTGTCGGCCACCGCTGGGCCCAAGATGCGCGGCGGTGTGGGTGCCATGGTTTGGCTCAGGTACCCGCTCAAGGCTTGCGCCACGGTGTCGTAGCAGGGTCGGTCCACATAGGGCCCGGTGGCCCCAAAACCAGTGACAGAGCAGTACACCAAGCGAGGATGGCGTTCGTGCACAGCGTCCCAGCCAAAGCCCAGTTTATCGAGCACCCCAGGGCGATAATTTTCAAGCAGCACATCTGTCTGGGCGAGCAACTTGTCCAAAATAGCTTTGGCGTGGGGGGACTTGAGGTTCAAGGCCAAACTGCGCTTGCGAGCGTTGTAGGTCTGAAACTGAGAGCTGTATTGTGAGCCTTGATAGCCCCGAAAAGGGTCGCCACTTCCAGGCTGCTCGACCTTGATCACATCGGCGCCTAAGTCCGCCAACATCATCCCCGCGCAAGGACCCGTGATGAAGGTCCCCAATTCAAGGACACGAACATTGTCCAGCACTTTGGTCATAAGGAGGCCCGATAGATTGATGTCAAACGATTTAAACGATTTAAAGGAAGCAAACGGTTCAAACCTTCTTCCCGCCAAGGACCCTTGTGAAGAAGGGGTTGACGAACGGGTGTGTTTGCATGGCACCAACAGTTGGCTTGGGCGTTGTAGATCTGGAGGGTCGGCATGAAGGGGGGCTTAAGCAGGACGCGAGAACCAACTCGGCTCCTGAGAGAAGAGAAGTAAGAGGGGCTGGCGTTAGTCGACCTTGATCGCGGCTTGAGCGATCACTTTTTTCCAATTGGCATTTTCACGCGCTAAAAATTGGGCAAAGTCTGCGGGTGAATGCGTTGCAGGAATTTCAAAGCCCAAGGCCACCATTCGCTCAACATAGTCTTTGTTGTTTTGCAATTTTTGGAGTTCAGCGTTCAGTCGCTGAACGATGTCATCTGGCGTTTTCAAGGGTGCAAACAAACCATACCACGGCACCACATCAAAACCGGGCACACCCGACTCGGACAAGGTAGGTACATCAGGGAAAAGTGAAGACCTCTTGGGTGTGGTGATGGCCAAAATTTTGAGTTTCCCCGTGCGAACCAAGGTGGCTATCTTGGGCTGACTGAAGTGAAAATTAACTTCCCCAGACAAGAGAGCTGCATCGGCTTGCGGGACATCCTTGTAAGGGATATGGACCACATCGATGCCGGCGATGCTCTTTAAGATCTCCACGGACAAATGTGGGGGCGTGCCGATACCGGCAGAGGCGTAATTCAATTGCCCGGGTTTTTGCTTGGCTTGCTGAATCAAGTCGTTCAAAGACTGGATCCCTGATTGGGTGCTCACCACCAACAGCATGGGAGACGATGCGCCGTTGGCCACAGGAGAAAAATCTTGGTAACCGTTGTAGGGAAGTTTTTTGTTCAGATGAGGGGTGATGACCATGGCTCCAGATGCAGAAAAAAGCAAGGTGTATCCATCGGCAGCCGCGCGCGAAACCGATTCTGTACCGACCACACCTCCTGCACCCAGTCGGTTCTCAACAATGAAGGTCTGCCCCATGGACTCGCTCAATTTTTGCGCCATGATGCGGGCAATTAAATCGGTCGGACCGCCTGCCCCATTGGGAACCACGATGCGGACCAATCGGTTGGGATAACTTGGATCTTGTGAGCTGGCTTGAAAAGACAAACCCAAAGTGAGCGCAAGAGTGAGCGTTTGAAAAAAAAGTTTCATGGGTGAACAAAAAAATCTATCCTTTTAAGATACCACCATGCTGCCTGGTCTCCCATCAGGGTTTGCCTTGATGCGCCCTGTGGCGTCGTGCGATTAAAGGAGCCTTTTAAAGTGGATTGACTTCAATAGGCTCTAAAATTACCGATAGGCGGGTTCTCTGAGAACCCGCCCCTCACTGGATCACATCCATGGGAAATCGGGTGCACATCCATGGGCATTCGGGCACCCATCCATCGGTCCATGAACCCTTCAGGTCCTTTTTACATCGCCATCACCAATGAACCAACGCACAACATGGGTCCATCAATCCGCCTTCGAAACAGCCAAGGCACTGCAAAACCGCTCCCTATCGGCCTATGAACACACCCTGTCCTGCCTTGAGCAAATCGAAAGGCTTGAGCCCGATGTTCACGCCTTTGCTCACCTGAACAAAGAGGGCGCGCTCGCACATGCTCGCACGCTCGATACCCTAGCGATCCAGGGAGGCCTGCACGGACTCACGGTTGGCATCAAAGACGTGTTTGAGACCTGGGACATGCCAACACAGGGGGGCTCAGAGGTCTTCAAAAACAACCAAGCTCACCAAGACGCTGCCTGCATCGCTTCGCTTCGCGCGGCTGGGGCAGTGATGCTTGGAAAAACCATCACCACCGAACTTGCCACCTTCCCTACCAACGGGACCAGAAATCCGCTGAATTTAGCGCACACCCCAGGTGGATCTTCTTCGGGCTCCGCTGCAGCGGTCGCGGCCAAGATGGTGAGCTTTGCCACAGGGACTCAGACCATGGGCTCAACGATCCGTCCCTGTGGCTATTGCGGGGTCACGGGTTTTAAGCCCAGCTACAACCTGATCCCCAAAAGAGGGGTTTGGCCCAATGCTGATTCTGTTGACACCGTGGGTTTGGTCGCAAGAGATGTGAGAGATGTGGCGTTTTTCGCCGCTGAAATGGTGGGCTATCCTGCTTTGCGTATCGAACAGGAAAGAGACCAAGACTTGGCAAAACCCACCATCGGCATGTGCCGCTCCCATGAATGGGAGAGAGCCGACGAGCACATTCACGCAGCCTTTGAGAACAGCAAAAAAATCTTCATCGATCAAGGTGCACGCGTCATCGATATTGCCTTACCCCATGACTTCCAAGGCCTCCTTGAAGCCCACCGCACCATCGTGAACTTTGAGATGAGCCGAGGCTTCATGGACATTTTAAAAAGACACGCAAGCCTGATGCGTCCCGAGCTCTTGGCCAGAACCTTGGAGGGCCTCAAGGTCACACCCGAGGATTACCAAGCAGCGCAACGATTGGCCAGACAGTGCAGACAAGGCTTGGATGCCGTCATGGGGGAATGCCACGTGTTGTTCACACCTGCTGCAACCGGAGAGGCACCCAAGGGCCAAGCCTACTCAGGTGACACGACCATGAACCAAGTCTGGACCCTGATGCACGGTCCTTGCATCTCTGTCACGGGTGGACACGGGCCCCATGGATTGCCACTGGCCATGCAGGTCGTGGGACGCATCGATGACGATGCCAAGACGCTCAAAGCTGGGCACTGGATCGATACGGTTTTAAAACGGCAACTTACATCTTGAGCCTAAGGAGATCAGCATGTTGAATTTGACAAAGTTAAAGTGGATGGTCGCAGCACTTTTTTCTATGGGTGCTGCCTTGGCAGACACTTACCCCAACCAACCCCTGCGCATGATCATGCCTTTTGCACCCGGCACCGCATCAGAAAATGCCATGAAGATCATCCTTGATAAACTTCAAGAAAACCTCAAGGTCTTTATCCTCTTGGACAACAAGCCCGGTGCGGGCTCGACATTGGGCACGGACATGGCTGCCAAGGCACCCGCAGATGGCTACACTTTGGTTGCGTCTTACAACTCCTCCATCTCACCAGGCACTCTGCTCTACAACAAATTGCCCTACGATGCTTTGAAAGATTTCAAGCACATTGCGCTCATTGGTGTCTTTCCTCAGTACATGGTGGTCAAGGGTGACTATGCGGTCAAAAATATTCAAGAGTTTTTGGCCTTGGTTAAAAGCAAGCCCGGTGCCCTGAACTACTCCTCAGCGGGTGTGGGCACCTCAGGCTTTTTGGCGGTTGAATTGCTCAAGCAAACCCTGAATTTGGACCTGGTTCATGTTCCTTACAAAGGGACAGGTCCAGCCATGACGGACTTGCTCGGAGGGCGCTTGGACATGGTGATGACGTCAAGCGCTGCCTCATTGGTGGCGTCTGGAAAAATCCGTGTCCTGGCTGTCTCCAGCGATCAACGCAATCCTCATTACCCTGATACGCCGACCCTGTCTGAGATTTCACCGCGCGTGCACGCTGTATCGTGGATGGGTATATCCGCTCCTGCTCAAACCCCAGCGGCTGTTGTGCAAAAACT
>Ga0114964_10003137_pt1 | contig 11267 bp, 8 predicted proteins | sample C_131016_MF_Meta_FD_92638 | JGI IMG/M metagenome (GOLD analysis project Ga0114964, IMG submission 92638) | Freshwater microbial communities from Lake Croche, Canada to study carbon cycling - C_131016_MF_MetaG | ecosystem: Environmental > Aquatic > Freshwater > Lake | place: Lake Croche, Canada... | reverse complement strand
CTTTGGCTTACTTAGCTGCCAACGCAAACTAAGGGGCTAGCGCTATAGCGCTTGACGGCACTGCGGTTTAGTCAACCCACACTTGTCAATAGAATTGGCACATGTCCGCAATTTCCCGTGATGATGTTTCACATCTTGCAAAACTGGCTCGAATTGAGATTCCAGAAACCGAACTCGACCATTATGCCGCGCAATTAGGCGCAATTTTGGATGCAGTTGACCAGATTGCCTCAGCCCCGACTGACGGTGTGCCCGCAATGAGCCACCCAGTTCCAATGACCAATGTTTTCCGCGCTGATGTGCCTGCCGAATCACTAAGCGCACCTGAGGCACTTTCTGGCGCTCCAGCAGTTGAAGATGATCGCTTCAGAGTTCCACGTATTTTGGATGAGGAGTAAAAATGTCTGACCTCATTCGGTTAACGGCAGCAGATTTAGCCCAGAAGTTGGCGGCTAAGGAAGTTTCTGCAGTTGAAGTAACAACTGCGCACCTTGCTCGAATTGATCAGGTTGATACCGCCGTGCATGCGTTTTTACATGTTGATCGCGAAGGCGCTCTTGCTAGTGCAAAAGCGATTGATGAGCGTCGTGTAAATGGCGAGGCTTTGCCAGTACTTGCCGGTGTGCCACTGGGGTTAAAAGATATCGTGGCTACCAAAGGTGTGCCAACAACATGTGGTTCAAAAATTCTTGAGGGCTGGAAGCCGCCTTACGATGCAACCGTTACAACAAAACTTCGTGAAGCCGGAATAATAATTCTTGGTAAGACGAACATGGATGAATTCGCCATGGGCTCGTCAACCGAACATTCCGCATACGGCACAACTCATAATCCTTGGGACCTGTCCCGTATCCCTGGTGGATCTGGGGGTGGTTCATCTGCATGTATCGCCGCATTTGAAGCTCCGCTCGCAATTGGTACTGATACCGGCGGTTCAATCCGTCAGCCAGCAGCTGTAACTGGAACTGTTGGCGTAAAGCCAACTTACGGTGGCGTTAGTCGGTACGGAATTGTGGCGCTGGCATCATCTCTAGACCAGGTAGGCCCGTGTGGTCGCAACGTCCTAGACACAGCACTGCTGCACAGCGTTATTGCAGGGTACGACCCAATGGATTCAACTTCAATTAATTCACCGGTTCCAGATGTAGTTGCCGCAGCAAAACTTGGTGATATCAAGGGCATGACAATCGGTGTGGTGAAAGAAATTAGCGGCGAAGGTTTCCAAACCGGAGTTAAGCAGCGTTTTGAAGAAGCAGTTGCTCTACTTGAAAGTTTGGGCGCAAATGTTGTTGAAGTTTCTTGTCCAAACTTCCCGTATGCGCTTGCGGCTTACTACTTAATTTTGCCAAGTGAGTGTTCAAGTAACCTCGCAAAATTCGACGGCATGCGTTTTGGGCTTCGTGCGGGTGACGACGGTAATCATTCAGTTGAGCAGGTCATGAGCCTTACCCGTGCTGCAGGCTTTGGTGCTGAAGTAACCAGACGAATCATCCTTGGCACTTACGCACTTTCAGCTGGTTATTACGACGCGTATTATGGCCAAGCACAAAAAGTCCGCACGCTAATCGCGCAAGACTTTGCAAAGGCATTTGCCCAGGTTGATGTTTTGATTTCGCCAACCGCGCCAACTACTGCATTCAAAATTGGCGAAAAACTAGATGATCCGCTTGCAATGTACCTAAACGATGTTGCAACAATTCCGCTAAACCTTGCCGGTTTGCCAGGTATGAGTTTGCCAATCGGTTTAGCGCCGGAAGATGGATTGCCAGTTGGTCTGCAGATCATGGCGCCAGCCATGGCAGATGATCGTTTGTATAACGTAGGCGCGGCTCTTGAGCGCGCCCTGCTCTCACAATGGGGAGCTCCGTTACTAAGTAATGCTCCAGAATTGGCAGGTGCATAATGGCTGAAAAAGTGATGGCTTTTGATGAGGCCATTACCAAGTTCGATCCAGTTATTGGTTTAGAAGTTCACGTGGAACTAGGCACCAAAACCAAAATGTTCTGTGGTTGTAGCACCGAGTTTGGCGCAGCACCAAATACACATGTTTGCCCGGTTTGCTTAGGTTTACCAGGCGCATTGCCAGCACTAAATGAAATTGGTGTTGAGTCTGCAATTCGCATTGGTTTGGCACTGAATTGCCAGATCGCCACCTGGTGCCGTTTTGCGCGTAAGAATTATTTCTACCCGGATATGCCAAAGAACTTTCAGACATCACAGTATGACGAGCCAATCTGTTTTGAAGGTTTTCTGGATGTTGAAGTTGATACCGATGAAGGTCGCCGGACTTTCCGTATCGATATCGAGCGCGCACACATGGAAGAAGACACTGGCAAAAACTCACACATGGGTGGGGCAACTGGTCGTATTCATGGCGCCGATTACTCGCTAGTTGATTACAACCGCGCTGGTATTCCGCTGATTGAAATAGTTACTAAGCCAATTGAAGGTGTTGGGAAGTACGCTCCCGAAGTTGCTAAGGCATACGTTGCCGCGCTTCGCGACATTTTGCGCAACCTTGGCGTAAGTGATGTGAAGATGGAACAAGGTTCGCTTCGTTGCGATGTGAACTTGTCTCTGCGCGATACTCCTGAATCTGAACTTGGTACTCGTTCCGAAACTAAGAATGTGAACTCGCTTCGCTCGGTTGAACGCTCAGTGCGGTACGAAATTACGCGTCAGGCTGCCCGGTTAACTGATGGCCAGCGCGTAGTTCAAGAAACTCGTCACTGGCATGAAGATACTGGCGTGACCACTTCGGGTCGTTCTAAATCAGATGCTGAAGATTACCGTTACTTCCCGGAGCCAGACTTGCTGCCAATTGCGCCAGATACTGCGTGGGTTGAGAAACTTCGTAGTGAATTGCCAGAGAATCCGGCAATTCGTCGCTCGCGTCTTGCTGCCGAGTGGGATATCAGTGATTTTGATATGCAAACTTTGGTCAATTCCGATGCACTCGATTTAGTTGAAGCAAGCATTGCTGCCGGCGTAGATTCAGCGGCCGCACGTAAGTGGTGGACAGGTGAATTGGCCCGACTAGCAAATGAACAAGAAGTTGAACTTTCCGCGTTGGCAATTACGCATCAACATTTGGTAGATATTGAACAGCTAATTTCAACTGGCGCGCTCAACGATAAGTTGGCACGTCAAGCAATCGAAGGCGTACTTGCTGGCGAAGGTTCAATTGCAGAAGTTGTGGCCAAGCGCAGTCTCGCAGTTGTCTCTGATGACGGACCATTGCTTGCTGCTATTGATGAGGCGCTGGCTGCGGATCCGTCAATTGCTGAAAAGATTCAAAGTGGCAAACTGGCGGCAGCCGGAGCAGTAGTTGGCGCAGTTATGAAAGCTACTCGTGGTCAGGCTGACGCAGCTCGTGTTCGTGAATTGTTGTTTGAGCGATTAGGCGTTAGCGAATAAAAGTCGGACGTAAGTCATTTAAGCCAAAGACTCGCTCTAGCTGACCCATCGCTCGCACAAGTCCTGCCTCATTACGCGGACGAGCAACAACGCCCATTCCAACCGGCAAGCCATCGACAAATCCCATAGGCAAGCTTCCGATTGGCCAACCGGCCAAGGCAGGGGCACAAGTTATTGGGCTCGCATCCTCGTAGCCATCGCCATTCGTAAGCGAGCTAATCCAAGCCGGACCGTAACTAGCGCCAATAAGTACATCAAAATCAGCAATTCCAGGTTGCAAGACCTGATTAACTGCCCATTCAAGCGCGATTTCTCTGGCCGCTCGGTATTTTTCGTCGCGACCGTTGGTGGTTAGTGCTTGTTCTAGAAGTGATTGATCGAAGTGTTGAAGTTCCACATCTGCATTATCGATATTAAATTGCACAACGTCAGCGAGTGATTTAACGCCATTGCCGGCGCGGTTCGCCAAGTAGTTCGAAAGATCTTCTTTGAGTTCGCTGAGCAAAATAGTAAGTTCCGCGTCGCCAACATGGTCGGCATACTCTGCTACATCAACCTGAGTAACTTGAATTCCGGCTTTAGCGAGTTCGGAAACTGCGTGCGCAAAAACTGCATTCGTTTTATCGTCACCCGTTAGCCATTGATTAACAACGCCGATTCGAAGCGGTGATTCATCATCGCAAAGTTCAACCAAGTTGCGCACCCCAGCAAGAACTTCAAGCATCAAAGCGATGTCTGGAACATTGCGACCCATAGGACCGGGGGAGTCCATGGAAGCTGAGATCGGGGCGATGCCATATTTTGAAACAAGCCCAACTGTTGGCTTGATGCCAACAACGCCATTAAGCGAAGACGGGCACACGATTGAGCCGTCTGTTTCAGTGCCCACAGCTAGGGGGGCAAGCCCTGCAGCAATAGCTGCACCTGTTCCTGATGAAGATCCGCCAGCGCTATGGGCGTACTTCCACGGATTAGCAGTGAGTCCATTTACGCCAGACCAACCGCTAGTTGATGAACCTGAGCGAATGTTGGCCCATTCCGAAAGATTAGTTGCGCCCAAAATAATTGCGCCAGCTTCACGCAGGCGTTGCACCAGTGGCGCATCTGCAACAACAGTTCGACCAACTAATGCCAGCGAGCCAGAAGTGGCGGGTAAGCCGACTGCCTCAATGTTGTCTTTAATTAGCACTGGCAAACCATGAAGTGGTAAATCGGTTGGATTAGCATCAGCGGCAGCTGCTTGTTCAAGCGCCTGTGCATTTATTGCGATAACGGATTTGAGCCCGTCAGCTGTGTCATCGACCTCGTTAATGCGAGTAATTAGGGCCTCAGTTAGTTCAGCGCTTGATAAAGCGCCTGATTTGATGTCACGCAGGAGTTCAGTTGCGGTAGCAAATCCGTATTCGGCTGTATCAACACTTGGCTCAGTCATCCGCCTAGCGTTGCAGATAACCCGGCCTCTGTCATCTCAAATCCGCAATGAATTTTCTGCCTGTCACAGTAGTAACATCAGCACCACAGATAAGCGTGTAAATTGGTGTTTATGAGTGAAATGAAACCGAGAAGTTGGGAAGTAACCGACGGTCTAGAGCGCACCGCGGCTCGTGGCATGTTGCGCGCTGTTGGAATGGGCGATGAAGACTGGGTTAAACCCCAAATCGGAATTGCTTCATCATGGAATGACATCACTCCGTGCAATATGCCATTAGAGCGTTTGGCAAAAGCCGCTCGTGAAGGCGTATTCGAAGGTGGCGGTTACCCACTTCAGTTCGGCACCATCTCCGTTTCAGACGGAATCTCAATGGGTCACGAAGGCATGCACTTCTCACTAGTTAGCCGCGAAATCATCGCCGACTCAGTTGAAGCAGTTATGCAAGCCGAACGCCTTGATGGAATGGTTACTTTCGCGGGTTGCGATAAGTCGCTTCCAGGAATGTTGATGGCCGCTGCCCGTATTGATGTAGCAAATGTTTTTGTTTATGCCGGTTCGATTTTGCCTGGCAATGTCACTTTGAGTGATGGTAGTAATCGCGATGTGACAATCATCGATGCATTCGAAGCGGTTGGTGCATGTGCGCGTGGCTTGATGAGCGAAGATGATGTTGATCGCATCGAACGCGCGATTTGTCCGGGTGAAGGCGCATGTGGCGGCATGTACACCGCAAACACAATGGCATCAGCGGCCGAAGCGATGGGTATGTCACTGCCAGGTTCGGCGTCACCACCTTCGGTTGATCGCCGTCGCGACGGATTTGCAAACGCTTCAGGCCATGCAGTTATTGAACTTATTCGTCAGGGAATTACCACTCGCGACATAATCACTCGTGAATCTCTTCTGAACGCTATTGCAATTGTCATGGCTTTTGGTGGCTCAACGAATGCAGTTCTTCATCTACTAGCCATCGCCCACGAAGCCGAAGTTGATTTGGATCTTGATGACTTCAAACGCGTTAGCGCGAAGGTTCCGCTACTGGCAGACGTAAAGCCATTTGGCCGTTATGTAATGAGTGATGTCGACACTGTTGGTGGCGTGCCAGTAATCATGAAGGCGCTTCTTGATGCTGGACTAATCAATGGTGACTGCATGACGGTTACTGGTAAAACCGTTGCCGAAAATTTAGAGAAACTTGATTCACCAGATCCTGATGGCGCAATCTTGCATGCAATTAGTGAACCACTCGGTGGTGTTGGTGGTATTCGCATTCTGAAAGGCTCGCTCGCTCCTGAAGGTGCTGTCTGTAAAGCAGCTGGAATTGCAGTGGATGTTTTTGAAGGTCCAGCAAAAGTGTTCGAACGCGAACGCGCAGCAATGGACGCGCTTGAAAATGGCGAAATTCAAGCTGGCGATGTTGTGATAATCCGCTACGAAGGTCCACAAGGTGGTCCGGGCATGCGCGAAATGCTGATGATCACCGCGGCTATTAAAGGCGCAGGTCTGGGTAAAGATGTTCTCTTGATTACCGATGGTCGCTTCAGTGGTGGCACAACTGGCCTTTGCGTAGGTCACGTTGCTCCAGAAGCTTTGGCTGGCGGACCCATTGGTTTAGTTAAAAATGGCGACATAATTCGCATCGATATTCCGAATCAAACGCTAGATTTGCAGGTTGATGCAGCAGAACTTGAGGCTCGCAAAGCAACTTGGCAACCAGTTGCGCACAAATACCGTCGCGGTGTTTTGGCCAAGTACTCAAAGCTCGTCGGTTCAGCTTCTAAAGGCGCGGTCTGCGACTAAGGCGTAATTGTTTGCTTGCAGTTCGCTGCCGTGACTGGCTGTCCGTCTAGGCGTGAGCGTTAGCAGGCAATGTGTCAAAAGATGTGTCTGGCGCATTTTGGCCTTTTCCCATAAACTCATAACACGATCAACACCGCAATGGTGGGGATAGTACGCAGGTAGTAAGCCAAGAGCGAACTACAGGCAGGTTTCTGTTACAAGTCGACACAGGTCGGCGCAGAGATTCACTATCCAGCCAGCCAGCATTGCGCGAGACGTCGAAGCGATCCTTCGAAGAAATGGAGTAGACAAATGTCTGACAAAATCACTGGTGCACAAAGTCTGGTTCGCTCACTTGAGCATGCCGATGTCGAAGTAGTTTTCGGCATCCCAGGCGGCGCGATTCTTCCCGCCTACGACCCCCTCATGGATTCCAAGTCTGTTCGGCACATTTTGGTGCGCCACGAACAGGGTGCTGGCCATGCTGCTGAAGGCTACGCCGCAGCAACTGGTCGCGTTGGCGTTTGTATGGCCACAAGTGGCCCTGGCGCAACAAACCTTGTTACCCCAATTGCTGATGCGCACATGGACTCGGTTCCGTTGGTTGCAATCACCGGTCAGGTTCCTGGCCCATCTATCGGCACAGACGCTTTCCAGGAAGCTGACATTCGCGGCATCACAATGCCGATCACCAAACACAACTACTTAGTTCGCGACGCTGCCGAAATCCCACGCGCAATTGCCGAGGCTTTCCACATCGCATCAACTGGTCGACCTGGCCCGGTTCTGGTTGATATCACAAAAGATGCTTTGCAGGCTATGACCACTTTTGATTGGCCAGCAGTTTTAGATCTTCCTGGCTACAAACCAACAACCAAACCGCATGCTCGCCAGATTAAAGAAGCTGCTCGCATGATTGTTGAAGCGAAGCGCCCAGTTCTTTACGTTGGCGGTGGCGTTATCCGTTCCGGTGGATCTGCAGAGTTGCGCCAGCTTGCTGAACTTACTGGAATTCCAGTCGTTACAACTTTGATGGCTCGTGGTGCTTTCCCGGATAGTCACCCACAGCACATGGGCATGCCCGGTATGCATGGAACCGTGAGCGCCGTTGGAGCATTGCAGCAAAGTGACTTGCTCATCACATTGGGCGCACGATTTGATGACCGGGTTACAGGCAAACTATCTTCGTTTGCTCCTAAAGCGCAGGTAATTCACGTTGATATCGATCCGGCAGAAATTGGCAAAAACCGCGTCGCTGATATTCCAATCGTCTCTGATGTTCGGGCCGCAATTATCCAGTTAATTCCTGCAGTTACTGCAGAGTTTGACGCTGGAAATCGCGCTGATCTAACAGGTTGGTGGAAGACGCTCAATCATCTTCGTGAAAACTATCCGTTGGGCTACGACACGCCAAATGACGGAACGCTCTCACCACAGTTGGTTATTGTGCGCCTTGGCAAAATCGTTGGTCCTGATGCCATTTACACCGCTGGTGTTGGTCAGCATCAGATGTGGGCTGCGCAATTTATTGGTTATGAAAATCCAAACACTTGGCTTAACAGCGGGGGACTTGGCACCATGGGCTATTCAGTTCCAGCTGCTATGGGCGCCAAAGTTGGCTGCCCAGATAAAACAGTTTGGGCAATTGATGGCGATGGCTGTTTCCAAATGACAAATCAGGAACTAGCAACTTGCACAATCAACGAAATCCCAATCAAGGTGGCGCTCATTAACAACTCGTCACTTGGCATGGTTCGTCAGTGGCAGACCTTGTTCTACAACGAGCGTTACAGCAATACCGACTTACATTCACATTCATTCCCCGATTTCGTGAAGTTAGCTGATGCTTATGGATGTCTCGGACTTCGATGCGACAAGGCAGAAGATGTAGACAAGACAATCGAGAAGGCAATGAGCACAAATGATGTTCCAGTTGTTATCGATTTCCAGGTGCATCGCGATGCCATGGTTTGGCCGATGGTTGCCGCTGGTAAGAGCAATGATGAAATTCAGTTTGCTCGCGATCTGGCACCGGCTTGGGAACGAGAGGACGCGTAATTATGGGTCGTCATACTTTGTCTGTTTTGGTTCAAGATCAGCCGGGCGTACTTGCCCGTATCTCTGCGCTATTTTCCCGCCGTGGCTACAACATCGAGTCGCTAGCAGTTGGTCCGACTGAAACTTCAGGGGTTTCTCGAATGACTATCGTCACCGAAGTTGATGATGATTCACTCGAGCAAATCACTAAGCAACTAAACAAGTTAATCAATGTGCTAAAGATTGTTGAACTTGATGGTCTTGCTGCGGTTGAACGCGAATTAATGCTGATCAAGGTGAAAGCCGATGACAACAATCGCACTGCTGTTTTGCAACTCGTGGAGTTGTTCCGCGCCAAGGTTGTAGACGTTAGCCCAGATGCGGTAACCATCGAGGCGACAGGCTCGCGAGAGAAGCTTGAGGCGCTTTGCGATGGCCTACAGCCATACGGAATCAAGGAAATCGTGCAGTCTGGGGTAGTAGCCCTGGCTCGCGGGTCTCGTTCCATTGGCGACCGCGCACTTCGCAGTGCTGAGCGCCTTGCCTAATAGGCGAATTCACCAAATCAATAAGTTCTGACAGACTAAAGACACCACACAAAAAGGAGAAATCGTGGCTGAGTTGTTCTATGAAGATGATGCAGACCTATCAATCATTCAGGGTCGTAAGGTAGCCGTTCTGGGCTATGGAAGCCAAGGGCATGCTCATGCACTTAGCTTGCGCGACAGTGGTGTTGATGTTCGCGTTGGTTTGGCCGACGGTTCAAGTAGCCGTGCCAAAGCAGAAGCTGAAGGTTTGCGCGTAGTTGATCCAGCCACAGCGGTAGCTGAAGCCGACCTAATCATGGTTTTGGTTCCAGACCCTGTTCAGCGCGGTCTGTACGAAACAGCGATTGCTCCTAACTTGAAGTCAGGCGATGCTCTGTTCTTCGCCCACGGTTTTAACATTCGTTACGGTTACATCACTCCACCAGAGGGCGTTGATGTCTGCATGGTTGCACCTAAGGGTCCAGGACACTTGGTTCGTCGTGAGTATGTTGCCGGCCGTGGCGTTCCTGCCATCGTTGCTGTTGAACAGGATGCAACCGGCAATGCTTGGCCATTAGCACTTTCTTACGCTGCAGCGATTGGTTCACTTCGCGCAGGTGGCATCAAAACCACGTTCACCGAAGAAACCGAAACCGATCTATTCGGCGAGCAGGCTGTTCTTTGTGGTGGCGCATCAGCACTTGTTATGGCTGGCTTTGAAACTTTGGTTGAAGCTGGCTACCAGCCAGAAGTTGCTTACTTTGAGTGCTTGCACGAGTTGAAGCTAATCGTTGACCTTATGTATGAAGGTGGAATTGCTAAGCAGCGCTGGAGCGTTTCAGACACTGCTGAATATGGCGACTACGTTTCAGGTCCACGCGTAATTGATCCACGAGTTAAAGAGTCAATGAAGGCTGTACTAACTGATATCCAAAATGGTGCGTTTGCTAAGCGTTTCATTGATGATCAGGATGCCGGAGCGCCAGAATTTAAGGCACTTCGCGCCGCTGGTGAAGTTCATCCGATTGAAGCAACTGGCCGCGAACTTCGTAAGTTGATGTCATGGGTTAAGACCTCTGATAGCGATTATATTGAAGGCTCTGCCAACCGCTAACTATGCCTGCAGCACTGGTAACGGGTACTTTTAATCCGCCACATATGGGCCACGTTCGGCTCATTAAAGCGGCGATTGAAAAACGCGATCAAGTAGTTGTTGTTGTCTTAGGTCAACCACACGATCGTTTCAGTGCCGAGTTACGCGCGCGTGCTTTAGTGCAAGATTGTCTTGCTGAAGGCGTGGACGAAACTGCCATGACAGTTGTTCATGGTTACGAGTCCACGCCTTATCAGCCGGAAAACCCAGCTGTGCTTAAATCAAATGCTCGAATTATTGAAGCGCATCTGCGCCAAACCCCACCAGTTGATTTGCTGGTTACCTCTGAAGCCAACGGTGAAACTTTTGCCCAGATGCTCGGACTTCATCACCACATCCACGATGCTGATCGCGCAATAGTTCCAGTTTCTTCAACCCAGATTCGCAAAGACCTAATCGGCAACTGGCATTTGCTTGGCCCAGGTTCACGTGAACTGTTGGCAATCCGCGCGGTATTTATTGGCGCTGAATCAACTGGCACCACAACAACCGCGCTTGCTGTTCAGGATGCCTTGCAAGCACGTGGCGGCAATTTCAAACACACCAATTACATTCGTGAATATGGCCGCGACCTAACTATGCGTAAACGTGAACAGGCTGAAACTTTGGGTATGCCTGAATACGCAGTGCCTTGGACAGTGAATGACTTCGTTGAAATCGCAATTGTTCAACAACAGTTAGAAGACGTAGCTGCTCGTACCGGTGGGCCAATAGTTTCTTGTGACACTGACGTCTTGGCGACCCTTGTTTGGGAGCGTAGCTACCTTGGTGCGAAAGCAAGTTTGCCAATGCCAGCTAACAGCCCAAACCGCATTTACTTTGTTACTCAACCTGATGGCATCGCATTTGTGCAAGACAAGATTCGCGATAGCGCCGAAATGCGCGAGGAAATGACCCGCGAGTTTGAAGATGTACTTGTTAG
>Ga0114964_10003135_pt1 | contig 11274 bp, 24 predicted proteins | sample C_131016_MF_Meta_FD_92638 | JGI IMG/M metagenome (GOLD analysis project Ga0114964, IMG submission 92638) | Freshwater microbial communities from Lake Croche, Canada to study carbon cycling - C_131016_MF_MetaG | ecosystem: Environmental > Aquatic > Freshwater > Lake | place: Lake Croche, Canada... | reverse complement strand
CTGCTACGCCTAATTTTGGTTCTCTAACTTCCATATTATAATGTATGTTTTAGTTTGTAAATAAATATTATCAGATAAATAACGAATAGCAACAAAACAACCCACATAGGGTTGTTATTGTTACCTTTATTACTCGTTAAATTACTTGCCATAATTATTTTTTACCTCTTGGTTTTCTTCTTTTTTTTGGTATTTACTTAACTCTTGTAGCCACTCAATTTTTTTGCTATGCCTTTTAACAAAAATAGTAGGTTGAATTAAGTAATTACATTTTGTGAACAAATAAATAACGTATTTTGTGATTAATTTACTATCCAAAAACTGTTCTTTACCTGTAATTTCGGTAAGTTCTTTAAATTGGTAATCTTCAAAATTACAAACGTTAATTTCAACAAAAAAAGTATTTTCCGAAATATCGTAATTACTTTCAAAAATATCTTGATTCTTTAATTTTAAATTTTCAATTTTAGAAATTTCCAAAGCATCATTAAATCCTTTTCTGTAAAATTCTTCTTGATTTGGTTCTTGCGAATCAAATTCATTATTTCCCTTTTTATTGAAAACAGAATCTTCTGATAACGCTACTGTTTCTCTTAAATGATTCTTTAAAGGGTCTATGTCATCTAAACTTAAAACTCTATTCCCTATGTTCATCGACTTTACTTCTCTATCTAACAAGTAACAACCATCTATTTTTTTGGTAGAAGCCAATATGTTAAGTTTAAATGGTTTTAAATGAAAATAGAATTCTAATGATTTTTTCTCATTAGCAAAACTTCCTCCAAATAACAAATACCAATCCCCATCTATATATTTTAATATTAAATTATCAGGAGTTTCCATAACATTTAATACTTCCAAGTGTTTTTTATCAAATTGTTCCATAATTATTTTTTACCTCTTGGTTTTCTTAATGCGGTTGTTCTTACTTTTCTAACAGGTTTGGTTGGGTCTTTTTTACTCAACTTTTCTAATTCTGACATCATTAATGGGTCGCCGAATTGAGGCATACCTGCTACGTCTTGAAATCTGTCTGTAAAACCGTCTTTATCTTTTAGGTTACTAAAAACTTCTTGTTCTTCAGGCTCAAAATAAACTAACTGCTCATCTAAATTAGTTTGAGGCTTTCTTCTAACAGGTTTTTCGTTTTTCTGTTTTTTAACAGGCTCATTAATTATTTCTGCTATGTTATCGGAATAGTCCATATCAGCATCTCTGCTTCTTGACGGTTCTTGATATGTTTCTTGGGAACTTGGTCTTTCCTGATATGTTTGTTGTGGAGCAGGAGCAGGAGCAGGAGGTGTTTGAGTTCTTAATTGGTTTTCTCTTAATGCCATTGTATTTTCTTTCAATGAATCTAAAATACCGTTGGCGGTTTTACGCAACATAAATGCTTGTGCGCCTTTTGTACCTAAATCCGTAACAAAATAGTAAGCCAACAATTGCTCATCGGTCATACCAATTCCACGTTTTTTGAATACACGAATTAATGGTGGTTTTACTTTTTCTTTAAATTCATCACTAACCGCAAAAGCGTCTTTGATGCTTTCGTTAAACTCTACGGCGAAGTCTTTGATAGGCATTGCACCTGCTTCAGTTTGAAGTTGGATTGATGCGTCTATTTCTCCCTCTGCAATTAACTTATCAAGTTTTGATTCACTTATTTCAGGGATTTTCCCCATATAGAAACAAGCCTTGTCGTAGATGTCTAACGTCATATCAGCCATCATTTCCGCACCCATTGTTTTTTCTTTTCCGTCTAATTCGCTATAAGACTGATTGAAAGGTCTTTCAGGTTCTGAAGATTCTTCTTCGGCAGTACCGTCTAGGTCTGCGAAACTCGGTCTTTCAAAACTAGGTTCTTCCAATTCTTGCATTACTTGGGAATCATCTAATTTATGTTGCGTGTATGCCCTTTGTTTTACAGGAGCATCTAATGGAGAGAAATCATCACTAATAATTTCTGCGTCTTGGAAGTTTTCTTGGTTACTCATTTTTTATTTTACTATTAATAGTTTCACTTATTATTTTAATTTTCTCTAATACCTGCCTGTCTTGCAAATGGTCTGAATTTAATCGAATTATTTCTTGTTTATACAAAGATATTACTTCGTCAGGTTTTTTTAAAATGTACGATATGTTTGAATTATCGAGATTTAATTCTTTTTGAATAAGATAAGCACAAATGCCTATTGCAGTTCTTCTATTGGTTTTACGTTTCCTATCAAAAAACTCAACCAATGTTATATTGAATTCATCGCATACTACTTTAATAATTTCTAAAGACCGATTTATTTGCGCCTCGTTTATGTTAGTCGTATTAAGTCTTGAGTATTTTAAAATTTCGATAAGTTTTTCTGTTCCTATGACCTGAATTGTTTTATCCAATTCTTTCAAAACCTTTGATACGTTGTTAGATTCCTGCTCCATATTTATTGTTTTAAATAATCGTCAATAATTTGTTTCGTCATATCAAAATTCCACGAAAATTCCGCCTTATAGCCCTTTGATGTGAGTTTAAGTAAACATTCGTGTTGTAGTTTCAAATGGTCTTTTGAAGAAGCCTTAATAGTACCGTCTTTTTTGAAAGGAGTTTCTATTTTAAGTTCTATAAATAAGCCACAAAAGTTGTTGCGTGGTTCAAATATAATAAGGTCGGGCATCTTAAAATTATTCTTTTGAATAAGTTTATTACGTCCTGCTTGTCTTTCAGTAAGTTTTACAGATGCAATAGTGTCCGACATAAATTCTATATCGGGGTATTGGTAAGATAAATAACGGGCTACTGATTTTTGTAGTTCATATTCCTCGTGTTTCATATTTTCTGTTGTTGTTAATTCTTGGTTTTATTCTTTTGGAATTTTATATTCCATATTTCTTTGCGAATTCAGGGTGTTTTAAAATTGCTTTACCGACTTCTTTCGCTCCCTCGTTATCGCTTGGGTAATGATGCCCTAAATAAATTCTACTGTACGCTATGTCTTCAATAAGTTCTTTACAGAACGGATATTCAGTTGGGTTTTTATTTCCAATTACATTAAGTATTACAAGTGCCTCTAAACAATGTCCACAAGGGAAAGAGGGTGTATGCGCTGAATAACTTTTATAAGGAAACAACTTTAACTTATAGTATTGCGCTATTTGATTTGGTCTTGGTCTTTGGTAATAATACTTTAGTTTATAAATCAAACTTTGAATATCTTTAACAATGTCATCACACAATTCCTCTACATCAATATTTCTTTGCTTAAAGATGCTTGTTAATGCCTGTATTAAATTCCTATCGTAAGATTGGTATCTCTTCAAGTAATTTTGATTTTCAGGTTGAGCCATTGTTTCTAAACAATCTATGATTTCGTTAAGTTCGTCTTTAACTAACTCCGAATCATCTTTTGGATGGGTTAATGTATTTTTTAGCGTTTCAAACAAATCGTCAACCAAGCCCTTGCCTTGCATAAAATTCAAGTCTTGGGCTGTTGGGTTTCCGTATGTTATGTCATTAAATTCCATAGTTCTTAATTGCTAAACGCTTTCAGGATTTGATAAAAAATTTGGTTTCCCTTGATTAATTATCGGAGGAGTTGTTCCTGTTGTATCAGTTGAAGCAGGTGGTACTGTTTGCGAAGAAGTATCAGGAAGACTTGCTGTATCTGTCGTTGCTCCTGAAACTGCTTTGTTTTTATTTATAATACCTACTAATAAGTAGCCTATTACTACTCCTGCACCTACTAAAAGTAAATTTCTTTTGTTCATAACTATTGTTTTTTAATTATTCAGTAAATGTTGGTGTAGTTTCACTCATACAAGCATCAAATTTTGCTTTTTTTAATGCTTCTAAATCAGTACCTTGAGCAAATCTAGCCGTAGCCATATAATCTGCTACTACTTTGTTACAACTGTCTATTTTTACTTGTTTTGCTTTGTCATCTGCTAATGTTTGAGCATCTTTTGTTGCTTGAGAACTTGCTTTGGCTTTATTCATATAAATAACTAAAAAATAGCCCACCGCTACTCCTGCTCCTACTAAAAGTACGTCTTTCGTGTTCATAACTATTTTGCTTTATAAACAGTTAAGCCTGTTTTAGTTCTTGATGCTACATACGTTTTACCGTTGTACTCAAACGAATCTGCATTACTCTTTTTGGCTTCCAACATTGCTTTGAAATACCCGTTTACCGCTTTTGCCATAATTTCTTTTTTGTTTAAATTGTTTAAATGTATTTTTCTGAATAATTTCCACTAACCCCAATAACCCCTACTACAGAAAACATCGCCCCTGTTTTAGAACCGTACAAAGTTGCTTGTAGCCAATTTGATTTCTTGTCTTTAGCATACGATAAAGCCTCTGCTTTAGTTTTAAAAGTTTTTGAAGTTCTATTTTTAGGTAAATCCCTTTTAGAAGATTCATTTTTTCTTTTGACTTTATATTCCCAAAAAAATGCTACCATAATTTCTATTTTTTAAATAATCTTAATATTCTTTGAACGTTTTTACCGTCATACGGGACTTTCCCGTTTAACCAATCTTTCTTTGCATCACAACCACAGTCTTCTGTAATCGAATCTACAAATGCTTTTATGCCTGTGAATTTAGTAATTTTCTCAATGGTATCGCCTAAACCCTTACTCTTTTCCATTGTTATTTTTTTTTGTTGTTATACTTGGTATTATTTAATTCAGGTAAAGATTTTATTTTTTTTTTAAATAAACACTATCTTAATGCCTACTCTATTTTATGTAATCTTTATTGGCTAATTTGTAAGTCATATAAGCAACAGAAGTTACGCCTAAAGCAACACCTACCGCTACACTTCCTAAAACAGTTACCAAAATACCCTTGCCAACACTATACCCTTTTGAATAAGAGAAAATAGCAAGACCCAAAGGTACTACCAATAAAACTACTTTTCCGTTATTTGATTCGTTTGCCATAATAGTTTATGAAAAAATACCATATTTTTTTGAAATATCTCCCATACTTTTCTTAAAATCATCTGAAAGTTGTTGACCGCTTTGATAAGCAAGTGAGAAAAAATAAGTGTTTTTAAGTTCTGAATCTGTCATTTTGTTTAAGACGGCAATAAAATTATCTTTTGATTCTTGTGAATCTGTTGGCATATTCATTATAGATTTTATCTTTTCAAGCATTACATCTTTAGCGGGTGCAGTCCCTTTCCCATCTTGAGTTGCCACTACTGTTTTTTTCTTTAATACAAAGAAATATAAAGCAGTTCCAACTGCTATCGCCGAAAGCGTTCCTATCGCTATTTTAGTTCCTGTTTTCATATTTTTTTTATTTAAGTCGCTGAATATTTTTTACCCAATGCTTTTTTAACATTGTACTTCACTTCCTCTACATCATCTACTAAATTCAAAAACTCCTCGTTAGGTTTTTTTTCCTCGTTCATTTTTGCAATTGCTTTTCTATAATACGTTATTCCGTATATTGAAAAGGCTACCAAAAGACCAAATAACAATAGACTTTTTAAGTCCATAGGTTTTTGGCTTGACATATCTTCAAATACATCATCTCCGCCACCTGATGTTGGTGCTAATGTCTGAACAGGTGCTACTGTTTGAACGGGTGCTACGGGTGCTACTGCTCCTACTTCTTCCATAATTTTTTATTTATTAAATTTTTTATATGCAAAATAACCTAATACTAATGCTCCTGCGATTAATAAATGGTTTTTGTGTTTTTGTAAGAATGTTTGATTCACTTGTGTCGGCAACAAACTTTGGTCTATAACTATATTATCAGGAATACTAAAAACTCCTTGACCATTATAGTTAGTACCATCTAAATTAAGCGCACTTGGAGTAGTTATATTAACTGCGTATTTGTTAGCAGAACCTGCCTCTTTACCATATCCTATAACTATTTTTTCTCCATCAAAAATATCGCCTTTTTTGAAAGAATACTTTAATAACGTAGATGCTCCTTGCTGACCATTTGCCACTATGTTTGCTCCATTAGCATCGTAATTTTGTTGAAATACAAATTTTGCCATAACTTTTTATTTTCTTAATGCTCTTACAATTAATATTATTCCCGCTAATCCACCAATACTTGCATAAACGAATTTATGGTCTTGTAAGTGCTGAACGAACTTTTGTTTACTAGATTTAATTACCGCAGGTATGTTTGAAGCGTTAGGACGTGTTGAAATGCTTTTTAAATCAACGTCTTCTATAATTTCAACATCGTCTGCCAATTTTATTTTTTCTCCCTGCAATTCACTTGCTTTGCGAAATTGAGGCGTATATCCAATGTATGAAATTTTAAATTCGGAATCAGGAGAAATAGTGTCGTTTTCTAAAACAAAGTTACCATCTAAATCAGAAGAAGTACCCATATTGTTAGCGTTTACACCTGTAACAATAGTTATGTTAGCCAATAACATTGGTTCTCTATTAGTATCTGTAACTTGTCCGAATATTTTCATTATGCTTTACCTCCTCTAATTCTTTGAATAGTGTACCAATTTACAATTGCTCCCAATGTAAAAGATACAATGCCTACTACGACAAATATTGTTGATAAGTGCTGATGAATTTGTGTGTTTACGTCTTTTTTTATTGTTTCGTCAATTTGGTCTTTTGAATTTCCTGCTTGACTATTTTGAACTGCTTCTACCATAATAATAATATAATGTTAAACCTGCTAATATTGATAATACACCAACGGCGATGTAATTTTTGTATGCTTTAATTGCTAAACTAAAACTTCCGTCTTTTAACCATTGGCTTGGTAATCTTTCCAACATAGTTTTCTTTACCTCCCAAACCCTTAACTTGTCGTCCTTAACATTAGCAAAGGCAGGATTTGCATCATAAACCTGTTTAGCAGTAAGCCCACCACCTTGAATAATCCAATCGTCAGGTTTTCCAATTGCTAAAGGGAAAAATACTGCGAAATACGCATCTACATAAGATTTATATTTCCCTTTATACATATTGAAATATTTTTCAACGTAATCTAATTGTTCGACTGCTGTCATTGCTTTAAGTTGCTCTTTGGTAACACCTAAAGTCTTTCTTGCACTTGCCCCTAATTGAATTAATCCAACATACCCCAATGAATTTGTAATATTTGGACTAAAAGTACCTGCGCTTTCAAAATCCATTATAGCCATTAACCAATTAGGGTCAAGTCCTACTCTCGGAGCAATTTTTTTAACCTTATTGATGAAATCTGCTCTAAATGAAGCAGGAACTTTATTTTCGTATATTAGAGCCATTTACCATAATATTTTATCTGCGTACCAACCATTAGAACCGACTTTATGACGGTCTTTTTCGTGGCGTTGCTTGTACAACCTACGTCTTTCTTTAGCATAACCTTTTAGGTAATACCCTTTTTTTTCTTTCTCCAAATAGGTCGGGTAATCATTCATACCCGAAGCCCCAATTGTAGCAACCTTTTTACCGTTTTTAAAAACGTCAATTTTTTTAAGCAAATTAGTTGAGGGTTTAATTTCAACCCCCAACTTATTAGCTTGTTCTTTAGAATATGGTAAAATTTTGTAAGCCATTATTTTGCCCCACAACCACAACCACCTGTTGCGTTTAAAAAACCATCTGCGTTTTTCTTTGGTTTACTGTACCAAGCAAGTAATGCAATTACACCTACTATAGCCAAACCACCTATGATATATTTCTTTTCCATTTTAGAATTTTTTATTTAATAAACGTATTTTGTAATACAAATGTCGCCTGAATCACAAATTCTGTCGCTTCCTGTGTGGTAAACATCGCCACCATTTGTTTTACAATACGCACATCTTCCTTTTGTTGCCATTTTGCTTGTTCCACCTGCATTAAAGAAACCGTCTGAATTTCTTTTTGGTTTTGGTTTTAAATACATAAGTAATGCTATTGCACCTACTATCGCTAAACCTCCTACTAAATAACCTTTTTTCATAATTTTAATATTTAATTGTTTATAATTACTTTTTAAACCACAAGTCTAAAAATCCGTTAACACCTAACATTTTCAATAAATAACCCCTACTTTCTAATGGAAAAGATTTATTGTTAATTATTTGCTCGGTAGTTATATTCCCTTTTACTTTATTTCTCATAGCGTAATAACCTGCGTTATAAGAAACCATAACTTTATTTATATCTGCGGTGTTTCCACTCTTGAAAGCCTCTAAAAGCCATCTTAAATTTGCAGTACCTATTGCTATGTTAAATTCGGGATTTTTCTGTAAAGCCAATCGTATTTCATTTTTTACAGCCGTAGTCGGCAATACGTTTGGATTGTAATTTTTACTTGATGGAATTTCCTTGTTGAAAAAAGAAGTTGCTTTATTAGATAAAGGAGAGCCTACAATGGTTTTCCATTTAGATAAGACTTCCCAAACTGTGTTTGGTGTCATCTGCATTAGACCCGTTGCATCAAATTGATTTGGAGGTGCGTTTTTACCACCGCTTTCGGTAGATATAAAACCTATGATTATAGAATCATCTATTTCAAACTCAATACCCCAAGTATTTATAAAAGTGCCAAAGTTTTTATAGACAGAATCCATAATAGCCTTGTTACCTTTTATAACTTCAGGACTTGAGTATTTGTAATTTCCTTGCGCAAAACTTCTATTAACGTCAGGTACTTTAATTGCTAATGTTGTATATTTTCCCATAATTATTCTGATAAAGGTTCTTCACTTGGCGGAGCGTCATACGTTTGCAACGTAACAGTTCCACCTCGAATTTTTCTAACATTACGAGTTAGGTACTTCGCTAAAACGAAGCCCCCAAAAGCAATACCTAAAATGCCTACTACTAATAAAATTTTTTGCGCTTTGGTCATTATTTTTTATTTCCGAAGAACTTTATAGCCCCACCTGTCAAGACAAGTAATGCACCGCCTAAAAGCAAACCTCCCCAACCAATACCTGATTTTTTTTCAGTTTTTGATTTGTCGTCTGATTCTAATGCTTTTTCTTCTAATTGTTTTTTCTCTAACTCTTCTCTTTGCTTTGCTTCTGCTCTGCTTATTGCTTCTGCTCTACTTCTTGCTTCTGCTTTGCTTCTTGCTTCTGCTTTGCTTCTTGCTTCTTCTCTGCTTCTTGCTTCTTCTTTTTCTCTTGCTTCAGCTTGAAGTTTTGAATGAGCATTTCTTTTTTGTTCAACAAGAACTTCTAAATCATCTTGCAAATCATCTTGGGTATCTTGAATAAATTCAATGATTTCGTCTAATGATTCTTGAGATTCCTCTGTTGGATTTTCATTGTGTTCTGCTTTTGCATTTACCAATTTTTGATTAAGTTTTTGCAAACCGTCTAATCTTTTAGCAATCGAAGCGGGTACTTTGTTGTCCAACGCTTTTAATAATCCATTAATTGTTTCCATAGTATTCTGACTTTTATAAAGTTAATTTTAAGGACAAATATAATAAAAATATAATAAGCAAGTAATTAATGCCTACTTTTTATTATATTTCCGATTTTATGTTTCTAATAGACTATCTGCTATTATCTTTTGTCCGCTTGGTGTCGGGTGTATTCCATCAACTGTCATACTGCTTGGTATGTCAAATTTCTTTACGATTTTAGCACCTGTTATAGTTGTTGGGATTGAATTTTGAAAGTCAATATATTTATTTTTTAATGCTACCATACCTGCTTTAGTAGGTACGTCTTTAGTGGTTTTTAGTTTATTTTCGTCCATAAAAATTTGAGCATCGTAGCCAATGATAACATAAGGGTCTGCGCCATTCTTTTTGGAAATGTCAACCATTTGTTGTATATTGGATAGTGCTTTCGTTTTAGATACTCCGCTAAACATATCATTAATACCACCATAGATATAAATTCTGTCGTATTTGTTAGTTTTTAATTTCTCAATTAGATTTGCTAATTGCCACCCTGTTGTTTTTCCTGCCTCTGCTAAAACATCTATTTTAATTCCTTTTTTGCCTAAATCCTGCATAAGCAAATAAGGATAATTAGTTTTTACAGGTTGCCCTTTATAATCAATAGCAGTAATTGAATCCCCGACAAAAAGCATACTTTTAGGTAGCTTTTTGCCGAAGACTTTTTTTACAGTTAAATAGATTAAACCTAATCCAATTACAGTTACTACACCGTAAAAAATTTTTTTGTTCATAGTATTACTTTTTTAATTGAGCAAACGCTCTTCTTTTAGCATCTAACCAACTTTCGCCATCCATACGGATTTTTTTAGCTAAATCATTTGCTTGTTTTAAAGTTTCAGAACCACTATTTGTTTTTTTAGTCCCAACTTTACCACCTGATTTAAACGAGTCCATATCTACTTCAGAAATATTAATTGAGTGTGGTCTTTCTCCTGAACCTACTTTACCAACTTCTAATACAGATAAAACATCATCAAATTGAGAAAACACTTGAACAAATTTACCTGTCTTTAAAGCGACTTGCTTTCCTTCTAAATCAGGATATTTTACAGGAGTCATCATTTTTTTAGCACCGCTAAACAAACCTCCAAATGCTTTGCTGTCAGTTTGCATAGCTTTTACTTTTCCTGCAACCTTATCGCCAACCTCTTGGGCTTCTTCTTTCGAGTAGTATCTACCATATTCTTCTTGGTATTGACTTTTCACGGGCTTACCCTCGTACTCTTTAGCAACTTTAGCAGAAAGTTTATCAAAGTTGGAAATCTTACCTCCGCTTTTAAACATTCCTGTTTCCATAAACTTTTTGAACTTCGCCAACGCTTTGTCGTGTTGTTCAGAAACTACTTTGTCAGTAAGTCTTTTTGGTTTAGAAACTTCTAAAGTATGATTAGGGTCTTGATACATAGTGTACATAAACATTCTAACACCCCTACTACCTGTATCTTCAGATTTACCGCCTTGAGCAGAGGAAACTAAATTACCTGTATAAGTTTTTACAGTAGATATTCTCCAATCGTAACCATTAAAATTTTCAACATTAGTTTCTGCTCTCCAATTACCTCTTGCATCTTTTCTGATTTCAGTTGTACTGATTTTAGGTTCTGATTTTACCGAAGTAGTAGGCGTTGGTTTATTTGAAAAAACGTAAATTCCATTATTCAAATTAATCAAAACTTGTTTTTCTCCAATTATATCTTTCTTCACCCCGTCTTTATAAACGTCAAATCTAAAGTTTTTAGAATCATATTTTAAAACCAAATCAATAGCAGGTGCGCCACTCATTGCAGGAGCATTAATGCTTATTAAAGAACCGTCTTTAGGTAAATCTTTAGAAGTAAACATTTGTTTAGAATCAATTGGTTCAGCACCTTTCTTAACCCAATACCCATT
>Ga0114964_10003131_pt1 | contig 11283 bp, 12 predicted proteins | sample C_131016_MF_Meta_FD_92638 | JGI IMG/M metagenome (GOLD analysis project Ga0114964, IMG submission 92638) | Freshwater microbial communities from Lake Croche, Canada to study carbon cycling - C_131016_MF_MetaG | ecosystem: Environmental > Aquatic > Freshwater > Lake | place: Lake Croche, Canada... | reverse complement strand
GAGTGACAACCTTCAACAGACACAATATGAACCGACACAATATAAATCGACTAAGTATGAATCGCCCAAGTTTGATTTAGATAACTACGACTTTGGGGATCTTGAAACCGGTGTTAAGGCGCCTAAGAAGAAGTGGAAATTTCGGTGAAGACTCGTAGAGTCAAAGCCCACCGCGAAGAAGACGCAACAGAACAAGCTGGGTGGCTCTTTGCCGACTCATTCTTGGCGTTGATGATTATCTTCTTGGCCACAATTTCATTCGTACCAGACATCCATAACGTTGAAGATACAGCTAAGACCTATACACAGTCACTGACACTGACCTATGACAAGTACGACCCTGTTCTAGTGCAGTCAGATATTGTGAAATATCTAAATAAGGCAGGCTATGTTTTGAGTTCCAAGGTTGTCTTTGCCAGAATTATTGGTGGAGCTCCCCTTAAGCAAAACGAAACAAATGGCTATCTTCTGGCCCTCAAGTTCAGTTTGGATTTACAGCGTGATCACGTTATTTACTTCCAAGACACGCGATTTGATATTCAGAGTTCTAAATTAGTCGCTGATAAATCTGTGGTTGTGCAATTAACTTTTGCACCAAGAGTTTAATTACAGCCCTATCAGGCCGAAAATCACTCCGATAAATGGGAAGACTGAAATTAGTCGGCCCTTTACTTGCGCTTGTTGTACTTGCTCGAAACGAGTATCAACATTTACATAGGCCTGTGTGCCGTTAGTGCCTGCCACAACACCGAGAGCGGTATTGCCTGTGTTGGATTTAAAGATAATTTTATTTTCGAATGCGAGTGAATTGGTAGTGCGATAGAGAACCACGGAAGTTTTAGCAGAACCAAGTGCGGTTCCCAATCCCTCTTGAGGGTGAGCAAATCGAAGGCCGAAAACATAACCGACCACAATGATTGCTAGCGCGATAACTAATGCGCGAATACGAGAATTTCTCACAGGTGAAGAATACCTTACTTGCCCTTAGATTTACGGGCCGCAGGCTTAGCTTTTGTACTTTTCGCACGCGATGCAGTGCTTTTAGAAGTTGATTTGCGCGTAGTTGCCGCTGTTGTTGACTTGTTGCGGATTGACTCAAGCCATTTATCAATATCCGCTTGTTCCTCTTGGGATTGCACTTGCTTAGCTTGCTCATGTGATGATCGAATGAGGAAGTCAGAGAAGAACGCTCTTATTGATTTAGGTTCATCGCCCTTGAGCGACAAGCTGCCAGCTGATTTATCAGATTCAGAGTTTAGATTCGACTTCTTCTCTTGCTTATCGCCAGCTTTAACTTTCTTGACCAATAGGTTTTTTGGCATCGACGTTAAAGATTTTAGAAAAGCCATGACGCGATCTTGTCGAGTGAGCTTTGGCTTCTCACCTTCTTCTTTAACAACTGTCGGAGAAATTGATCCAGGGGACATGCCAAGCATCAGTCGGCTTGTTCGTGAATCAGGGCGACCTGTGCCGCGCCAGGTTGCAACTTCAATAACGGAACCTTCGACCATATTTCCGACAACTAATTTTTGACCGTCAGGCAAGTCAATGACAAGTGGGTGATCAGGAGTGATCGGCGAAGTTGTTTCTGGCTCATTCGCCGGCGCAGGTAAATTTTTAGGATTACGGGGCATAAATTTCAAGTCCTAACACATTTGTAGTGTCGGCGGTGTAAATATCAGTTAATTCAAATGCACTACTAGCGATAGCAGGATTGGAGCATTTTCTTAAACCTTCTGAAGTTGAAAACTTAATTGTTCCGGCAGTATCGGGTTGAGGATTTAGATCGGAAATAACGTATTCACAAACGATAACTTGATCTTTGGCGGTGTAAGTAGTTGGTGTTGGATGCACCAAGCTATTGGCACCGTTAGCAAACCTTCCATCACCGATGCTGAAGTAGAGAACTAAGTACTTAGTACCTATGGAGCAATTTGAGTTCACTTGACTGAAATCAACTTTCTTAAATGTGAAATCCGTTCCATTAAAACTTGGTCTCATGGTTACGGTTGCACTTTCAGTACAACCAGCTATAGGTGTACGACCATTTCTGTAATCCGCCCAGAATGGCGCACCTGTTCCTCCGGTGCCATTGATGCCGTCCTTGCCATCTTTGCCATTAGTTCCATTGGTGCCGTTTGTTCCATTAACGCCGTTAATACCGTTAATACCGTTAATACCGTTAATACCGTTAATTCCATCTTTTCCGTTGATGCCGTTAGTACCGTTTTGGCCATCTTTGCCGTCTTTTCCATCAAGACCATTTATTCCATCAATGCCATCGCGACCTGCAGCACCTGGTGTTCCATCTTTTCCGGCAAGCAGAAAGAGAACTTGATTTAAATTAACTTGGCTTTGATTTGAAACACCGAAAATGTAATCACGATTTTCCAAGGTAGCCGTCGTTGTATCAGCAGCGTAGGCAAAGCCAACCTGCAGCAACGAGAACACGAGGAGGATCGTGAAGAACTTCTTCATGCCTGTATTCTCTCAATACGGTTAGATGAATCGCAAACGAGGCTATAAATTGCATGCGCAATTGCAGGGCAACCGGCCAAAATCAGGAATTTTCTTGACATTACATCGATAAGCATGGGTTTGCTGCTGATATCGCGGAAGAGATAGAAGGCGATTGCCGTAACCACGATAGATTCAAGTAGAACGTTACGTGGGATATTGCCCATACCGGGGATAGCCAACTTGTTAAACCGAACGAGAAGTAGCCCATATGGGGCAGAAAAGAGAGCCATCACAATCGCTGATGATTGGGCATTGGTTGTCCATAAGAATGTAAAGCCAAAAATTAGTGCAGCGGCACCTAAGAAAGTTTGCATAGAGCTCACGCGGGCAATAGTTATCGATTCAAGTGCCAGTGAGGCATCTTCTGCATTCTCAGATTTCTTATTATCAATTAAACCATCTGCAAGTCCGCGAATAAGTAACGCTGCAGCAATAATTCCAAGGGCCACAATTGATATTCCGCGTTGTGCATTGATTTCAATCAAAATACTGTTGATGAGCTTGTGGCCCAGATAGAAAATACTTGCACCAAAGATTGGCCCCGCAACAAGCACGGCTAGTGAGCCAATCGGTGTGGGTGAATCAGATGTTGTGCGAGAGAAGTCGCGGCTCACCGTGCTTTGGAAGATTGCAAACCCAAAGATCGGACCTATCCAACCAATGCCGACTGCAAACATAAGAAGTATGTCTCTGAAACTTGAGACATTGCCAAAGGCTAACTGCGCGAACCAGAAACCAAGGGTTGCAACTACTCCTGAATATGCATCGGCAATCGAGATAATTGCCATTGCGATAAAGACGGCAAGGCTCGCCTTGGCTATTCCTCCCGCCCTCTGTGTCTCATTGGCGGCAACTAATCCCCCGATAAATCCAATGATTGGCAGATATGCATAAACAAACTTTGATGCACGGTGAATAAGTTCGCCCTCGCGAATGAGTAAGAACTTAAAGAGTGAAGTTTCAAAACCAGCGATTGCTTTTACTCGAGTGTTATACGGCAAGTTTTTAATGCGTAACAGAATGGGTTCTTTTGGCGGTTTACTTTGATAGGCAAGTGATTGCTTAGGAATTGATTGTGAAGATTGAAATGACATCCGCGAGTACTTCTTAGCGCGAATAGTCGATGCCACAGCGGTGATAAAGACAAGGATTCCGACAATGAAGGAGAGGTCGCGCGGAACTGCAGTTACCTTATAAACATTAGTGCCAAGTAAGAGAATCGTTGCTACAACTTTTATCTGCCCACCTGGCTTTACGGCTGCAACTAAATATGGGCCTCGCGGCGTATCTGCTGGAATAAAGAGTGAATAGACAAGGTAACCACCTGCCGCCTTTTCACTCTGAGTGAAGTTCAGCGGAGTAATTCCATTGCCTTGCAACTGGATCTGCCAATTGTTTTCTGCGGCTACTCCACCAAGTACAACCTGTTGCACCTGTCCACGTTCCCATTTGAGGTATGGAACATCGGCAAAGGCGCTAGAGACAGGAAGAAGAGCTATGAAGAACAGGGCAAAAAAAGTTGCGGCTCTTTTGAATCTAGTCATTCTTAATTCTGTCGATGACAAGCCATAAAATAAAGATAAATGGAATGAGGGTGAATAAGTTCTTTGGGGTCAGGAATTGGCCAATGTATGGAAGAACAAAGACGACTTTTCCGACGATATCTTCACGCTTTACCTGCTGTGTATCGGGATTTGTATTGGCATCACCTTTAAGAACGTAACCCGTCTGCGCATCCCCGCCCACAATTCTGTGGGTAAATGAACCAACCGCGGTGCCATCAAAACGACGACCGGTGTATGTAACGATGTCATTCTTCTGCACTGCAACTGTCTTAGACGGGTTTAAAAGAACGATATCGCCAGGATTAATCGTTGGCTCCATCGATCCAGTAAGAACTACACGAGCCTGCATCTTGCCTGATGAACTCAAGAGCACAAAGGTCGCCAAAATTGCGATCATGATGTAGCCGGCAAATGAAAAAATGGTCGCTATTCGTTTCTTGGTTGCTTGGTTCTTAGGGGTGATGCGCTCAGGTGGTGCCTTTACATAATCTTTAGATTGAGCGTCGTAAATCTGCGTTGGAGTTAAGACAATACTTCTCTCACCAGTTGGGCTGGAGATCGTAATCAGAGCTTTTGAATCGTGATGTATTGAAGTGCCCTCGACCCACATCTGACCTACATCATCGCCTTCAAATATAACTCGCGACATCAGTAATTCCCTTTGTAAGGATATTTATGGGTGAGAAGATGAATCTTCCCACTGAGCCGGTAGTAGAACCAGCTCAGTGGGAATAATTCAATTAGCTAGCAGAGCTCTCTAGAGTGAACTTGTATGTGTTGGTTGCTGAAATTGTTCTTGTATCAGTCCATCCAAGATCAATCGTTCCGTTAGATCCAGTTCCTGCACTGTAGTTTCCAGTGTTCGCATTAGAACTACGGTTGCTCGCTGAAGGTGTTGTGAATGTGAATGTTGCGTAGTTCCAAGTAGTAGGACCGGCACCTGTTGTAACAAGAGTTAGAGGTGCTGAGTTAGCTACGTTGTCGTAAGCCTTCAATGTGAAAACTTTTCCGGCACATGTTGAGTCAATTCCTGAGAAACCAATTGTTCCCAAGTTAAATGTTCCTGTACCAACTGCATTTACGAAAGATGCTGAAGGGGCCATTGTGATACCGCCTGTTACATCGCAAGCAGCAGTAACGCTGACACCCTGACCGAATTCAACTGATTGACCACTGTTAAGTGTGATCTGACCTGCAAGAGTTGTTCCGAGGGCTGCAAGTGCTACCACTCCAACGATTGCGAATAATGATTTATTCATAGACTTATTACTCCCACGATTTTGTCGTGGTGCTGGATCGAACTTTAAAATCTCCACGATGGACTCCTTGTTTGTTTGTGTTTTCTAAATCTTCAAAGATAAGGGTCTCGTGAGAGTCTTCGAAGGTTTATCTTGATGTCGAGTCTACATACAACGGGCAATTTAGGGAAATAAAGTGAGGGGTTTTCCCATTAATTCTTGAGGCTTAAGCCTTGGGGTTATTGACCGTTTCAACGGTAGTTCTACGCACGATTTGCCCGTCGATATTGACTGTAGTGGCCGCTGGGTCGAGATAGAAGGTGGCGTCGGCATTTGTCGGACTCAAAGTGGTGCCGTCATAGACCGCGGTGCCTGCAATCGAGAGAGAGACGGTGGCCAATAACGGGGTCGAGATTGGGGTCCCGATACCGGTCAGATAGGAAAGGCCGAGAACGACTGGGTCGCTGATATTTGAAGTCGGTACCTGATCCGGTAAAGAAATTTGGAGAACTTTTGAGTCAGCCGTTGGGCCTGCTGTTATTTCAGCGCTATTGCCATCGATCAAGCGCACGCGCAACTTCTTACCTGCGCAGGTTGTCAGATCTAAATTTGAAATTGTCACTGCACGTACACGGAAGAATCCGTCGGAAGTATCTTGCACACTTGGATTAGCATGCCATTCTTCGCTCATAGCTACATAGACGGTGCTATCGCATGCAGTTGCTTGCTGTGAACCTTGTCCGAATTCGAGTGACCCAGTTCCGACAGTTACAGTTGCAGCAAATGTTGAAATGACAAGTGGGACTGCTCCAAGAACAAGAGCGCCTAAAATAAATTTAGATTTGCCGCGACCTGAACGATTGAAACCCGATGACATGTTCGAATCTAAAATAGATCGCACATCATCTCCAATCGCACTCGAATTGCATTACTTCTTGAGGGTGCCTTGACCCTTGACAAGCCCCAAATCTATCTGGAGAGGGGAGAAAACGGAAGTTGACGTGGCCTTGGCTGCGTCGCAGTATTTCTGGTCGGTTGCTGCGCGGTTCAGCGCGGTAAGGGTTAGGGACAATCCTCGTCCGGCGATGCTCCCACTTGAAGTGAATATGCGAATACCGCCTTGAGCGCGAAGTAGGGCTTTGATAGCCGCTGCCGTTCCTGAAATCACCAGATGGGGGGTTCGATCGCCTTCCACAATAAAATTATCACCCGCCAAATTATCCAAGACGCCAACGGAGCCCACATCTACTCCTACGCCGTGACCGGTAAAGCATGCTAGATAAATTTGCGCCCCCCAGAAATCAATAGAGCCCATTTGATAAGAATGTGAACGCGGATCTACGCCAACTGAAAGCGGCATATGCAGTGTGATGCGCGGTTGGGGGTCGATAAGAATAGGGACCGTCGTTGTATCAACGACTTCCCCCGTTGTCTCATCGATAGTTGGAGAAGCAGATGGTGCTGGTAATGCAATCCGGCTAGCGCCAATTGTTTGTGCTGCTGTCTGTGTTTCGAGTGGCATCACAATGGTTGGGGTCTCAGGAAGACTATCGACAACCGTTTGTGTTTCATCAATCGGCGCAGTTGGCGCTTCTGTAATTGAATCTTGTGGAATTAAATTATCTGCAAATGCAGCACTGAGGCCCAGAGCAACGACTCCGCTGAGGGCGATAACAACCGTCCTGGTGCGCAGATTTCTAAAGGCCACGAGACTTAGCCTATCTGAATTCTTTTCACACCCATGCGCGCAAGTTGTCGTGCGACAATCGCCTGCAGCTTCTCATCGCCAGCCTTCACGGCATAGAGCGTGGCGATATCAAGCACCTCTCTTTGTGCGGGCGTCAGGCGAATCAAGATGTAGACGCGCTTACGCATCTCCTTGTAGTCCCCCTTGTTGTAGGCAAGGACTGCCAACATCTTCTGTGCTTCTTGGCACCGTGGATTTACGGCAACTTGTGCACGACTTAACTTCTCCAAAGCAGAATTTCCTCGAGGAGATATGTAACCAGCTAGATATGTGAAGTAGATATGGCAGGGAATGAATGGGGAAATTTTAATATTTAATATTGCGTTCTTATCGGATTTATTGGCTTCCCCCCAGCGCATGAAGTTCACTTGACCTATTCCGAAACCAACTCCGACGAACAACGTTACGGCGGTCAATGCAGAAACGAGTGTGATCACAGGCGATTTAGGAGCTGGCTTCCAAATCGGTAGTTCTTCGGACCGAAGCGCTGTGAAGATCAAGAAGCCACTGACTGCCCAGAATAAGTATTTATGTTGTAAAACAATCGGGCTAATTGTGGCATTTGTAACGTAGATAAAGAGGAACAAGGCCAGCGCATACGTGGCTTTCCTATCCAACTTCTTCTGATCAAGAATTACCAAAATAGATCTGATCACGTAGGCAATCAAGAGCAAGAAGAGCAAGCTTCCAACAATGCCTGTTGTGGCAAGTGTTTGCGTAGTCATTGAGTGAGCATCATTGGAGGTATCGCCTGCCAAGACCACTGTGGAATTTACTGTTCTAAACTCTTCGTAATAGTTTCCGTATTGATCAGGTCCTACGCCAAGTAAGGGGCGGCTTAAGAATTGATTTACGCCCGCCAGCCACATAACACCACGAATTGCTACTTGCGGATCATCGCCAATATGTGGAATTGATTTACCAATAAATGGAATCATGAAAATAAATTCAAGCCAGAGGAAGATTGCAAATGTGTAGAGAGTCGTCTTTACGCCGAGTGAGAACTCTTCGCCATCTTTCTGCCTTCTAAACTTTCTATAGACAAGTGCAAGGACGACTAACACAATGGCAATTAAGAAATCTAGGTATCCCTGCTTTGCATCAGCCATGCGTAGACAGATAAGTGTGAGAACTCCAAGTGCTACAGAGAAACGTTTTCCGATTGCACCACTTGTGAGAAATACATAAAGGATTAGTGGGAATGAGGTTCCAAGATAGGCAGCATAGAAATCAAGATTTCCAAATGTTGATGCTGGATTCCCTTGAATCCCAGGAAGTGTAATCAGCTTAAAAAATTGCAGCACGGCTAAGATCTCGGTGAGAAATAGAACAGATAAGTACCCCTTCATCAATAGCGGGAACGACTGCGCAGTAAAGAGCCCATGGAAAAGTGCAATAAGTAAGAGCGCAACGGTAGAAGCGATTCCGGCATATCTAAATGAGTCACCAGTGAGCGAGGAAAAGAAACTCTTACTCATAACCGCAGATGTGAAGAGTGCAACAAGTAACGCCCCTACTAGCGCAAAGAGTGCTCGGGGTATACGAAGCTCATTTCGCTTTTGCACGATGATGGCTCCAAAGAGAGTGGCGACCATTAAGACGTTAAAGAATTCAACTGCCTGATTCTTATCGAAGAGGGTGTTGAAGGTGCTTAGCGGAATATGGCCCAAAGTAAGAATCGCGTAGGCAAAGGTCGAGATTGCAATCAGTTTATGTGCTCTGATCAAACCGACGAGCTTCTCTATCTGTTGGGGCATCCGCTCAGTTTACGGGTAGAGCAATCTTTCAGACGGACTCTGCATAAAACTGCAAAAGATTTCATTTGTGTCACAATTTGCTCTTTTTTGCCCTACTCTCGTGATTGCTTCCGTAGAGTACGGCGCATGTCAAAGACCACTGGAGTCGCCAAGAAAAGCGGGCTTTCCAAAGATAAAAATTGGTGGCGCCAAGCGGCGATTTATCAGATCTACCCGCGCAGCTTTGCCGATTCAAATGGCGATGGAATCGGTGACCTCCAAGGCATCATCTCTCGAATCCCTTATCTCAAATCCCTAAGTCTGGATGCGGTCTGGCTCAGCCCCTTCTATCCATCGGCGCTAGCAGATGGCGGATATGACGTTGATGATTATCGTGATGTAGATCCAAAACTTGGAACCCTCGCTGATTTTGATCAGATGCTAAAAGAGTTACATAAAATTGGTATCCGAGTATTTGTAGATATCGTCCCTAACCATTCTTCCAACTTACATATCTGGTTTAAGGAAGCGATTGCAGCAGCCCCAGGTTCTAAGGCTCGCAGTCGATATATCTTCCGTGATGGTCGTGGAATAAATGGCGAACTGCCGCCAACGGATTGGGTGTCACACTTTGCGCCATCTGCGTGGACTCATGAATCAAAGATGGGTGGCAAGCACAACCAGTGGTACATGCATTGGTTTGCACCCGAGCAACCTGATTTCGACTGGGATAACCCTGAAGTTGAAAAGGAATTTCTTAAGACTCTTAAGTTTTGGTCCGATCGCGGAGTCGATGGGTTCCGTATCGATGTGGCGCACGCTTTAAAGAAAGATTTATCTGAACCCCTTCGAAACCTTGATGTCTTTGAGGATTTGCCAGAGCGTGGCAATAAGGGCAAGGGAATTCTCGCCGACCGTGATGAAGTATTTAAAATCTACAAAGGCTGGCGCAAACTATTTGATCAATACGATCCTCCACGCGTTGCAGTGGCCGAAGCAAACGTCCACTCAAATCGTCTGCCGCTCTATGCAAGTACTAAGACTCTTGGTCAGTGCTTTGATTTTCGATTTATCGATACGCCTTTCGAGGCATCTGCCTATAAGACAAATGTGCAGGACGCTCTCGCACTTGCTGCAAAAAATAAATCATCATCAACCTGGACAATTTCTAATCACGACCAGATTCGTCATGCGACAAAGATGGGGCTTAATCCTGCTGTAGATCGTCGTTCCTGGATGCTTAGCAATGGAACTTCTCATCCTCTTGATATGAAATCCGGATCGCAGAATGCACTTGCTGCAACACTATTTCTTTTGGCTCTGCCTGGGTGTACATATATGTATCAAGGCGAAGAGCTCGGGCTGCATGAAGTAACTGATATTCCTGAAAGTCAGATTCAAGATCCGCAATATTTAAAGAATAATAAAATTGAGAAGGGACGCGATGGATGTCGCGTTCCGCTTCCTTGGACTTCATCAGGCTCCTCCTTCGGCTTCGGATCAGGCGGTGCGCACCTTCCACAACCTCAGTGGTTTGCCGACTACTCAGTTGAAAAAGAAGAGAAGGATCCGCTATCAGCGCTATCGATCTACCGTAAGGCTCTAGAGCTTCGCAAAAAGTTGGTAACTAAAGAAGAGATTAAGTGGCATAAGACAAATGACCTTTCTGTACTTCATTTCTCTCGCCCTAATGGATGGCACTGCATCACCAATTTCCGCGCAGCTGCATATCCAATGCCAAAAGGTGAAATTTTGATTACTTCTCATCCACTTGTGCAAGGAAAAATTCCTGCAGGAACTACAGTCTGGTTTACTAAGAAATAATTAAGCTTTACGCGACGCCAATAATGTCGACTGTAAAAATAAGAGTTTCATTGGGACCAATAGGTCCTGCACCTGCTGCGCCGTACCCCATAGCAGGCGGAAGAATTAATAAACGACGTCCGCCAACTTTGGCGCCGGGCAAACCTTTCTGCCAACCTTCAACAACTTGAGCTAATGGAAATGTTGCAGGCTGGCCTGTCCAAGAGGACTCGATGATCTTTCCGGTAGACCACGCCATCAGCGTGTAGTGCACTGTCAGAGTTGAAGTCGGAAGAACCTCTGCGCCGGTGCCGACAATAATGTCTTTCGTTGTTAGTTCAGCAGGTGGTGTACCTGATGGCTTCGAAATTGTTGGAGCTTCACCTGCGACTGCTGAAACAACGGGCAGAACTGTTGCATCTGTTCCTGACATCTTTAATCCCCCTATGACGGTAACTCCGATAAGTACTAGTACAAAAACTGCTGCTAAAACTTTGCGAACGTTCTTATTAATTTTCTAGCTCCTTAAAGAGGTTGAAATCCCCACCACCAAGTTGGCCTTGATCGCGATACATCTCAAGCTTCTGGCGTGTATCTGCAATATCTAAATTGCGCATAGTCAGTTGGCCGATGCGATCGGTGGGACCAAATGCGGCATCTTCTGTGCGCTCCAT
>Ga0114964_10003129_pt1 | contig 11283 bp, 14 predicted proteins | sample C_131016_MF_Meta_FD_92638 | JGI IMG/M metagenome (GOLD analysis project Ga0114964, IMG submission 92638) | Freshwater microbial communities from Lake Croche, Canada to study carbon cycling - C_131016_MF_MetaG | ecosystem: Environmental > Aquatic > Freshwater > Lake | place: Lake Croche, Canada... | reverse complement strand
ACAATAATTGCTTCAAATATAAAAAGTTTATATTTATTTGGTGATGGTTCAAATATAAGTAATTTAACTATTGATAATTTAAATGGAATAGTTCCAACAAATAAAGGAGGTTTAGGAATAACAGATATTAAAGAAGGTGAATTATTATTTGGATTTAATAATAATTCTATAAATACTAATAGTAATATTAAATGGTCAAATAATGAAAAAATTTTAAATATAAATCAAGGGAAAATTATAACATCAAATTTAACAGCACAAAGTTTATATATAAATGGTAAAGATATAACTCAATTAGATATAAGTGCTTTAAATGGAATAATACCAGTAAATAAAGGAGGAACTGGATTAATTTCTATATTAGAAGGTGAACTATTAATTGGAAAAAATACAAATGAATTATTAACTACATCAAATTTAAAATGGAATAATATAACATCAACTTTAACAATAACAAATTTAAATGTTTCTTCAAATATTATTTTAAATGGTTCAAATATATCTAATATAAGTACAGATACAATAACAGGAATATTAAAATTACAAAAAGGTGGATTAGGAATAACAGATATTAAAGAAGGAGAATTATTATTTGGTTTTAATAGTAATTCTATAAATACTAATAGTAATATTAAATGGTCAAATAATGAAAAAATTTTAAATATAAATCAAGGAACAATAATTACTTCAAATATACAAAGTTTATATTTATTTGGAGATGGTTCAAATATAAGTAATATAAATTTAAATAAAAGTGTAAATACTTTAAATATTATTAATGGAGGAACAGGATTAAATTCAATTACATCTGGATATATATTATTTGGAAATGATAGTAATAAATTACAAACATCATCTAATTTATATTGGAATAATATAAATAATCGTTTTGGAATAGGAGGTACAATTATACCTCAAAAAACAATAGATATTTTAGGAGATATTAATATTAGTGGTGATATATATAAAAATAATATTTTACTTTCAAATATATATGATTGGAAATCATCAATAAATGATAATAATACAATATATACAACAAAAAATTTATATATAGATTATAATAGTAATGATAATTATTATAAATTTAAAGTAAATGGAAATATATTTGCTTCAGGAGAAATATATAGTAGTTCAGATATATGTTTAAAAAAGAATATAATAAATATTACTGAACCAATAAAAAAAATAGAACAATTAAATGGAGTTTATTATAATCTTATAAGTAATGAAAAAAGATGTATAGGATTAATAGCTCAGGAAGTTGAAAAAATAATTCCAGAAGTTGTTTATACAAATATTGATAATACAAAAGCTATTGCATATAATAATATGATGGGTTTAATTGTTGAATCAATAAAAGAATTATCATATAGAATTAATAATTTAGAAGAAAAGTTAAATTATATTAATATAAATAGAATATAAAATAATAAATGGCTGTAAATGGTAGTTATACAAATTTATATGATATTTATGCAAATAAGTCTTTTATAGATAGAAATAATTTTTATGGTCAAATATTTCCTAGTGATATGAATAAATTATTTATTCCGTGTGATAAATTAAATGATTTTTATTCGGATACTATAATTTATTTACATTTGTATACAAGTTTATTTTTTGAATTATTTAAATATAATAATACAAATAATAATGATATTGCAAAATTTAGCAATTTAATTAAAAATTTATCTATAAATATTAATAATTCATCTTTAGATACTGATAAAATAGCTAGTTTAAATGAAACAACTAATACTTTTATATTTAATTTAGATAAAGTTGCATCAAATTATAATAGTATAAGTTATCGTTATTATGATGGAATTAATAATAATGAAAAAAAATTAAAACCAATATTAGATAATATTGAAACATTAACATCAACATCACTAGTTTTTAATTTAGCATTATTTGATTTTAGTACAACAACAACAATGATAAATTATAATAAAGAAAGTATTAAAAATGAAAAGGATATTCAAAATAATGATTATATGACAATATATGATAATAAAACAAGAAAAAATAAACTTTTAAAAGTTATTAATGAAATATTATTACAAACACCTGAAAATATAATGAGTTATTTATTATATTATAAAATATATTATCATATAATTATATATAATGTAACAATTCAATCAAATATTAGAACAAATTATTTAAATAATTCAAATATATTATCTATTAGTCCTACTAGTAAAAATAGTATACTAACTAGTTTTGATAATATGTCTACTAATATAGATAAATTAAATAATAATTATTTAGGATTTGATAAAAATGATTTTATAAATGATAAATATAAATATACAGCTAAAATTACAGATTTAAATAGTATAAGAGATGAATATATAAAAATACAAAATTCTTTAAATAATACAATTAAAGATTATAATAAATTTTCAAATAATTTTAATTCAATAAAATTTTATGCAAATTATATTATTATATTTTTAATTATAATAATTTTATTTACTATTTTAATAACATTTATACCTTTTATTAATTCAAGTTTTAAAAATTATTATTATATAATTACTTTTATAATAATTATTATTATAACATTATTATATTATAATAATTTTAAACATATTAATTTATATGAAAAATTTACTATGTTCACTAAAGGAACTGGTGATGAATGTACTACTTATGTAAGTACATTTAATAGTAAAATTACTGATCATAAAAATAGTCATACACAATTATATAATGATATACGATATAATATGAATAATTATAATAAAAAAATAAAAGATATTTTTGATAATTTAAGAACTAATATTTATACAATTGGAAATAAAGTTTTTGTTCAAGATGCTAATACATATCTTTATAATTTATATAAAGAAAAGAAAAATCAAAATGAAGTTAATCGAATTAAAAAAATAAGTTTAACAAATATGATAGAAACTATGAAAAAACAAGTAATTTATTTATTTAATATAATTTTATTAATAAATTTATTAATAATTATTTTATTATTAGGTTTAATTTTATTTACAAATTTTCCATTTTATTTAAATTATATTATTATATTATGTATAATATTAATAACAATAATAATAATTTATTTTATATTTTCTATTATACAACCTACAAGAATGATTGCTAATAAAAATTATTGGGCTAATAAAAATCCATCTGATGAATTATTAAATAATTTATAAATAACAAAAATTATTTATTTTTTTAAATTATAAAGATTATTTAAAAATTTCTTAAATAATCTTTATAATTAAATAACATTAAAGTATTTGAAGAAGTATTATCTTTAATAAAATTTGCAAATTTATAAGTAATTAAAAGAAATAAACAACCATAAATAATAGATACTTTTAAATTAATTTTTTTTAAGTTATTTTCTAATTCTGTATATTTTTCATTAGAAATATTATTATGAATAGTATGATTAGTTTTATTTGTATAATTACTTTCTTCACTATAATTACTTTCAGTATCTTCATTTTCAAAGAATGTATAATTTAATTTTTCAAATCCTTTAATTAAATCTTCTTTTGATAATTTTGTAATATTACATAAATCTTCAATTTTTAAATTTTGATTTTCTTCTGATAAACTAATAGCATATCTAATTAATTTATATTTAATAGCCCCAATTGTTCTTTTATGATTATTAGCAATTGTATTTAAATCTAAATTTTTTTTAATTTCTATCATTAATGTCATAAATTCATTATCAGTCCAACGAGTACGATGGTTTAAAGGTAAATTTTCCATTTATATAATATTTATAAATATTGAATAAATAAAAAATAAATCATTTTTTTATATAAAAAAAATGATTTTCTATTTATACAAATAATATAGTAATATAAATAGAAAATGACCACATATAATACTGATGAAAAATTTTTTGAAAATGATGAATTAGTATGTTTTAAATCAGATTATCTTTCTCAATGGTTTATTGCTCCATTTGAATTAAATGGTATTACTTATAATTGTTGTGAAAAATATATGATGTATAAAAAAGCATTATTATTTAAAGATGATGAAACTGCTTCTTTAATTTTAAATGAAAATATTCCTAAAGAACAAAAAAAATTAGGTAGATTAGTTAAAAATTTTAATGAAGATGTATGGAATGAATATGCAGATAATATTGTATATGAAGGTAATTTTGCTAAATTTTTACAAAATAATAATTTGAAAAATAAATTATTATTAACAAATAATAAAATAATTGTTGAATGTTCTCCATATGATAAAATTTGGGGAAATGGATTAGATATTACAACAACTTTAAAAACACCTATTAATGAATGGATTGGAAAAAATAAATTAGGAAAAATATTAATGAAAGTAAGAGAAACATTAAAAAATAATAATTAAATTGTATAAAAAAATAGATTTTTTAAGAAAAAATGATTTTATTAATAAATAAATATATTAAAAACAAGAATATAAATTTAAATATAAAAAGTAATAATTAAATAAGAAATTTGATTATTGCTTTAAAAGTCTATAGGACTGAAGGTAAAATACCATATTTAAAATAATATTAGTTCAAAATTCAATTATTATCCCTAAATAAGGTTTTTAGAGATAGTATAAAAGATCTGTTATGATCTAAAATTGAAAATTGAATTAATAACAATATATTTTTGTTTTTATAACTTAGTTAATAATAAAATGATAATAAAAAAAATATTAAATGTTATTAATTATATTAATAAATGTATAGATTTTTTTGAATATTATATAAATATAATTATATATAAATTTTTTTTAATTAAAAAAACAAAAATTAAAAAATATAAAAAAATAAAAATAATAATAAAAAAATAAAAATATTTTTAGTTTTTTAAATTTTTAAATTTTTAAATTTTTTAATTAAATTTTCTTCATAATAAAATTCATCAATATATTTTATAGTATCAAATAATGATAATGTTTCATATATATTTTCAACTTCATAAATATTCATAAAAATATTAATAATATTATTATTATTATTTAACATTAATAATAAATATTTTTTATTTTTTATATTTAATTATTTATAATAATATTCATATATTTGTATAAAAAATATAGTTATATGTAAAAAACTTAATGAATATGATATTATTTTTTGATTATATAATTCTTTTCTTAAATCATAATTAATATTATAAAGTTCTACTAATTTATTTTTAATATAACTATTTTCATCTATTTTTTTATTATAAATATTATCAAAAATTGTTTTAAATTGAAAATTACCTAATCTTAATATTCTTTCATATTTATCTTTATTATTTTGATATTCAGTACTTTTTCTATATTTATTTTCATATTCATCTCTTAAAGCTTCTTCTTTTTTAATTTCTTCTATATAATTTATAAAATCTTCCCAAGTTATTTTACAATTCTTATATTCAACAATATCAAATAACATTTATTATTAAATAATTAGAAATAAATATTATAGTTATATTATATAAATGTTTTTAGGTATAGCAATGAGTATGTATTTTAATAGTACTAGTTATATAAAAAAAAATTGTAATTTAAATATAAAAATGAATAATATTGATGAATTTTTATTATCATTAAAACAACAAGATATTATAGAAGTAAATGATTATAAATCAATATTACTATATTTTATAGCTTATCCAAAATTAAAAGCTATAAAATATAAACAAAAATTTTTTAAAGAATTTGATAATTCTTTAATATCAGATTATAATGATTTTAATCATGAAAATGAAAATGAAAATGAAAATAAAAAATATTTTATTTATGAAATACCAAAAAAATATATAGATATTATTTCTAATATTACTTGTTTTATTAATGATAAATTAACTACTGATGTTAATTTACTTTTTCATAATTATTATAAAATTAATTGTAATATATATAAATTAACATTACCTATTTGTAATTTAATTTATTGTCCTATTTATCTTCGTATTTTATTACCTAATGATTATAAAAATATAAAAATTAATATTAATTATGATATTTATACATTAAATTTAAATATCCGTAATAATTTAAAAAAAAAAATGATTGTAAATAATGAAGGATTAGTATTTTATGAAGGAACATTTGATGGATATTTATAAAAATTGATTTTAATATTAATTTATTTAACTATTAAATATGCTTAATCTATATAAAACAAGTACTTTACTATTTATATTTAATTTTAAAATGAATAATTTTAATATTTTAGATGAATTAAAAAATACTAAATTTAATAATAATAATAATAAACAAATAAATATTATTTTTGATATATTTTATAAACTTGGTTATAATAAAAAAATAAGTAAAAGAAAATTAGAAACTATTTATTCTATTAATTATTTAAATAGTCAATTAAAAAATAAAAATAAAAATATAAATTTTAATGATTTATCTAATTATATATTTTTAAATGATGAACAATTATTTATACCTGGAGATGTTGATAGAAATATTCGTTTATTTTATAATACTTATAATAAATATGGTTTAATTAAAGAAAATACTAAAAATAATATTGAATATTATTGGATTAATAATATAACTAATAATGATTATAATAATTTAAATTCTATTAATATTATTCCTCGTAATTTATTTAAAAATAGTAAAGATAAAAACTTATTTATAAAGTCTAAAAATAATTGTTGCGAATTATGTAAAAATAATTTAAGATTATCTATTGATCATTGGAGAGCTTATAGTAAATATCATATTAATAATATTAATATTGCAGTTTTATTATGTGAAAAATGTAATAATATTCACCATAATTATGATGCTTCTAATATTATAGTTAAATATAAATATAATTTAGATATTATAAATAATTGGATTAATATAGAAACAAAAATTAGAAATTATGGTTTTTTACCTAATAAAGAAGATATTATTCAACAAAATAATAATATTATATATGTATTAAAATATTTACAATCAATTGGTTATAATAATTCAAAATTATATTCAATGATAATTCAATAAAAAATGATTTTTTTTATTTTTTTAATATTATTAAAAATGAAAATAATATGTAAATTATTACCTGTTTTAACATATAATCAAATATTATATAATACAAATTCTTATGTAAAAAAATATATGAATAATTATGATGTTTCACATAATTTTGATCATATTGAAAGAGTTGTAAAATTATCTGAATATATTTCTTTTAAAGAAAATATTATATCAAATAAAGATATTTTTCATATTAAAATGGGTGCTTTATTACATGATATAGGTGATAATAAATATATTAATAATAATATAACACAATATAAAATTATTAATAATTATCTTAATAAATTAAATATTAATTGTAATGATAAAAAAGAAATATTAAATATTGCATGTAATATTTCTTTATCTAAAGATACAGAAACTTTATTTAATTATAAATATATTAAAAAATATATTGTTCAAGATGCAGATAGAATAGATAGTCTTGGTTCAATTGGTATTTTAAGATATGTATCATATAATATTATAAAATTAAATAATTCTAATTTTGATAATATTGTTTATAATATTGAAGAAAGAACAAATAGATTAATGAATAAAATTAAAACAAATACAGGAAAAGAATTAGCAAATAAAGAAGTTAAAATAATTAAAGATTTTATTAATAATTATAAAAATCATTAGGCGATAATATAAACATTTCATTATTATATAAACCATAATTATGATGAATTATATAATTTTTATTATAATTATTTTTATCTATATTTATTTTTTCAATATCGTAAATATTATAAGAAAAATTATATTTTTTACATATATTAAAAAAATCTATTTCAGGTTTTTTTATACAAATTATATAACTTTCTTTATTAGTTCCTTCTAATATATTATATTTTGGAATATCTCCTAATTCATTATATAAATCATTAATAGTATAATTACCATTTTTAATTATAGTAATAACTTTAATAATCATTTTTATAATATATTAAATAAATTATAAAAATTTAATTTTTTTTAATATAAATAAGTATAAACATATTTTTTAATTAAATAATTATATATATATAATAGGAATGGCTAATTTTAATATTGCAAAAATATATGATTTATGTAAATTATCATATAAAGAACCAAATGAAATAGATAAAAATAATAAATTTAGTAATTTTATATTTATTGAAAATAAAGAAACTGATGCACAATGTTATTTATTTGTTGATGAAGAAAATAAAATTATATATGTAACATTTAGAGGTACATCTTCTAATAAAGATATTTCTATTGATATTAAAATTGATAAAACAGATTTTTTATATGATACTAAAGTTCATAAAGGATTTGTTGAACAATATATGTCTATTAGAACAGATTTAATGAGTTGTTTACATGGTTATAAAAATGAATATAAAATTATAAGTTGTGGACATAGTTTAGGAGGTGCTTTAGCAATTTTATTAGCATTTGAATATAGATGTGATTGTTTAACAGTAGGAGCACCAAGAGTAGGAGATAAAAGATTTAAAGAATTATTTAATAAAAATGTAAAAAATGTATTATGTATAATGAATGAATTTGATCCTATACCAAAAATACCTAAAATTGGTTATAAACATATTACAAAAGGCTATTCTATTTTTACAAATAATTATAAAAAAAATAAAATTTGTTTTTTATGTAAAAAAACATTTTCTGATATTAATTCTCATAAATTAGATTTTTATATTGAAAATACAAAATATGATAAAATAAATACATTTATAAATACAAAATATAATATAAAATAATTTATATATAAATATAAAATACATTAATAAATTTTATATTTTTTTCACACCATTTTATAGTATTTTTATTACATAATATTGTTAATGTTATATAATTATATTTTTTTAAATATAAATAATATTGATAATGAATAATATTATATAATTCAATATCAAAATCATCATTTTCTTCTTTATTTATTTTTAGAATATTTATACTAAAATGTATATATATATTATTATAATAATCTTGTAAATATTTATTTATTTTTTTTATTATAAAATTTGATAATAATGGTAAATATTTAAACATTATATTTATTTCTTTTACTATATTATCATTATCATTATCATAATATATTGATAATAAATTTCTTATATTATTATTATCAATATTTAATATCATAATATAAAAAATATAATAAAATATTATTCATTTTTTATATGATAAAAATTAAAATTTAAATAAAAATTCTTTAATATTTTTACTATCTTTTAATAAATTTTCTATTATTTTAATAGAATTTTCTTGATTTTTATTATATTCTTCTAATTCTATTATTAATTCATTTTGTTTTTTTATATTAGGAATTGGAATTTTAATTTCTTGTAAATTATTCATATCAATTAAATTTAAATTATTAACTAAATATATATATATATATTTTAATAAAACAATTGAACTATCTTTATTTTGTAAAATGAAACAATTATCACAAGCTGAAAAATTAAATGAATAATATATATTTGGTATTTCATTATCTACTATAATTAAACTTTCACAATTATAATCAGGAGAATAAACATAACTATCAATATTTTTTGGATTTTTAAAGAATGGATATAAACCTTCTTTTTCTCCATATGATGATTGTCTAATACTTCTTGGTTGAAATGAACATAATTCAATTAAAGATATTAATTTAAATTTTTTATTAAATTCATTATTTATATATTTAATATATAATTCTTTTTCATATCTTAAATTTTTTATTAATGTTTTTTTACTTTTAATTATTATTTCTATATCTTCATAATCTTTTATAATATCTTCTTGTTTTTCTAATGATGGTATAGGAATATTCATAAAATTAAATATATATGTATCTAATGCTTTATTAACTAATCCTTTTTGATATGTTTCTTCAATATATTTTTTTTTTGTTAATAAATAATAATAAATATATTTTATTTTAATTTTACTTTGATATATTGATTTTAATTTACATAATGATAATGTATTATTGTAGTAACAATTTCCTTCATAATATTTAATAGGAACTTTATTACCACCACTATTTGTTGCTATAAATATATTATTACCTATTGTTAATCTTACATTACTTGTTAATTTTATATTTTTAATTTTATTTTCGCAAGTAATTAATGGTATACCAACATTATCTTCTATAATCATATTATTTTTTAAATTACTATTTATTAATTCAAAAAGTTTTCCAAATTCTATCATATTAACATCATCTTTAAATTCAATTATTTCTTCTTCTATAATTTTTTCTTCTAAATCTTTTTTTTTATCATTATTTATAAATGAATGAGATAATAATATTCTTAATAAAGTTATTTTAGCCATTGGTTTTTTTGCCTTCGTTAAATAATTAAGTTTTTTAGATTTACAATATTCTATTAATTCTTCATGTGATAAATTTTTTAAATCCATTATAAGATTTTTAATAATATAAATAAAATAATATTTTTAAATCATTTTTTATACTTTTGTAAATATAAAAGTCTATTATTTATATAATTTGAATACTTGAAAAAATAAAATAAATACTAAAAAAATAAAAAATTTTTTATTTTCATTAATAAATAAAATTTAATATTTTTAATATTAAGAACTATTTGTAATGTTAAAGTATAAAAAATAATTAAAAGGACAAAAATGTCCTTTTTGTTTTTTGGTATTTTATTTTTTCATTGGAAACATCTTCTCCAATCTGGAAGTAATTTCTTCCATTGTCACCTTGTTTTCTTTTATCTCATTAATTAAAACTTGAACTTCATGCTTCTTGTTTTCTTTCCTCCAAGACTTACTGATTAACATCCTTCCCTTAAAGTTGCAGAAATGTTTGAAGCCACAATCTTCCTTATTACAGAGAAGACCATATTTGCAACTAACTTTTCTAACACCATCAGGATCAGTTTCATTGTGTTCATTTTTATCATAAAGAGTATCATACAATGCCTTAAATTTCAAGCGTTGATCATAATCTTCGATATGATGGTAAAATGAACAGTCTTGACGAGAACAAGTGCAATTAAAATTACATGTTTTGACAATCTGAGCCATCTTCACAAGATGTAAATATTAATTATAAATTAGTATTCATTTTTTAATTATAAATAAAAAAAATAATACAAAATTATTAAATAATAAAATTTATTTAAAAGGACAAAAATGTCATTTTTGTTATTTTGGTATTTTATTTTTTCATTGGAAACATCTTCTCCAATCTGGAAGTGATTTCTTCCATTGTGACCTTGTTTTCTTTTATCTCATCAATTAAAACTTGAACTTCATGCTTCTTGTTTTCTT
>Ga0114964_10003128_pt1 | contig 11284 bp, 16 predicted proteins | sample C_131016_MF_Meta_FD_92638 | JGI IMG/M metagenome (GOLD analysis project Ga0114964, IMG submission 92638) | Freshwater microbial communities from Lake Croche, Canada to study carbon cycling - C_131016_MF_MetaG | ecosystem: Environmental > Aquatic > Freshwater > Lake | place: Lake Croche, Canada... | reverse complement strand
GCATAAAAAAACCCACACCGATTAAGATGTGGGTGAAAGGTACAATATGGCTAAGACCTTTATATAACTAAACTATTTTAACTTTGCTGTTTTTTGTAATATACGATACCATTTAATTTTACCTAATCTTTTCAATTCATTTAAGTTAGGATTTAGAATATCTCTATCACAAAAGAATTCTGCCTGCTTTTCTGAATATGCTTTCAATTCAAATACTTTGCAGTAATGTCCTTTATCAGTTTCAAATTGAACTGATACTATATACTCCTTTCCATTAGAATTGATTTCTATACCCTTAGCATCCTCAATAAGAGGTTCAAATTCACTTCGGTATAGTACATACTCAATAGGGCGAAATCTCCTCTCTAAATCGGTTAATCGTTCTTCAATTGTTTTGTTCATAACTTATTTATTTTTTATTGGTAATAGTTCGTTCCATCAACATAAAATTATTCCATTCATGTATTTGCTTAATTACTTCACTTTTGAGTTCCATATATTTACAAATTCTATTATATGCATTTGTAGTGATATTGTAATCATTAAATTCAAACCAATCTATTATTCTTTCAAAGTGTGTTTTACCAATTGGTTTATTTGTTTGATAATAAACTCTTGCTATCATTCCTTTTGTAATTACTTTCTTTTTCATATTATCTATTTTTATATGTTGTTGGTATATTAATTCTATCTAATCCTAATAAATCCAAATACACTTCATTCAAATTTGAAAGTTTTAATTTCATACTGATTAAGTATTTTTCACCATTCGGATTATCTTTTTCTAAGTTATCAACTAATTCTAATTGAGAATAGTATTTCCATTTCATATAATCCAATACTCTTTTTTTACTAAATCTTTCCATTTTGTTTTATTTTAAGTTGTTTAATTGTGTTTCTAAAAATGTTGATAATGTTTCTAACCATTCAATCTTTTGTTCAATTCCTTCCGCACCTAATTTAGAACGAACTGATTTGTATTTGGTTGAATGAAATCTTAGTGCTCTATATTCTGATTTGGTTATACTCAATTGATTTTCTAACCATTTTTTTAATTGATTTTCCATTTTGTTTTAGTGTAGGTCACCACCCTTTGTTTAATTAATATTTGAGATTGGATATATTTCCAACCCCTTTACTGTCTAAAGATACGACTATTTATTGGATTTACCAAATATTTATATGAAAAACATATGAAAAACATATAATATACACATAATCAATAAGTTATGTATATAAAATACCTAAATACTTAATGTATTGATTATCAATGACTTACGTCTTTTACACCTTTTTATCAACAACTTATGTATATAAAAATTTATGTATATATAATCCATTGATAAAAGGCAATAAAAAACCCCTTTTTTAAGGGGGTTTGTTCTCGTTTGGTATCTCTACCTCAATTTATATTTAGAGTTGAAATTTGCCTATTTAAAATTAGGTTATAACCTATTTTTACTTATCTACCTTGTCCAACATATTTCTTTGTTGGTTTATCTTTTGGACCATTTCCTTTTTTACCTTTTGGATTTCCTTTCTTTTTAGATTTAACTATTTTTGTAGTAGTTGTTTGTTTAGCCATTATATTGATTTTCCGTATTTAGTTTCGTTTAATGTATGTATTTCTTTTTGTAATTTATCTATTTGAGTTACCAATGATAATACAATAGAACGTAATTCATCCATTTGATTTTGTTGATGTTCAATTGTTAATTCCAATTGAAGTATCTTTTTTGTACAATCATCAAATCCAAACATTTATATAAAATTTCTTACTGACTTAATTGCTACTTTTAAATCAGTTAATTTTTTTAAATTAGTTACCGTAGTTTTTCTTTGGTATTTATCTGCACATAGTGAAGTCGCCATTGTTTCATCATAATAATCAGGATATAAAACTATTATACATCTCGGTATATAATCATGTTCCATTTCATTTGCTGTTGGTTCGGGAAGATATTCTAAAATCTTTTCTTCGTTATCACCGATTATTTCAATTGGTATTTTTATTAATTGTTCACTCATTTCCATTTGTTTATAACAAACTGCTAAAGCTTGTTCTTGTGTATCATATTCAGACCCAATTGCTAACATACATTCTGAAATGTATTTATCTTCTGGTTGTCCTTTTTCGTATTTTGGTATTGGCATTTTAATTTGGTTTATTTATCTTAATAATTTCTGCCACACCTGTTTCTTCGTTAATTTTAATTTCTATTGCCATCTTATTTATTTTACTATATATAATTTATTTTGAAATCTACATTTACTTACTGTTTGCAATGTTAGTGTTCTCCACTTAGGTCTCATACCTAAACATTGAACATTAAACATTCCTTCTGTTGCTTTTGTATCACTTGCTTCGTTTCCAACATATGCACTTGCATCCCAATACATCCAATAGTAATCGTTATTACCTTCTAAGGTTTCCCACGCTACTCTAATTGGATTACTTCTACTACTACTTTCTAATAAGTCTTGAAATTCGGATAAACTTATTTCAGTAGCTGCTAAGTTTTGTATTTTGCTATATACTGAAGTTTGTGTCATTATTTACTTAAAGTAAGTTTATACAATGTTGAACCTAATAGTTGAGTTATCTCATCTAATTGGTTTTGTATGTATGAATCTTGTGGTGCTGATTTTCTTTCTGCTTGCAACCATTGGTAACAACCTCTATAATACTTTATTGTATCATCAGTTGATGTCCAATCTACTAAATCATGCACTTCATATGGTTTTAATCTACCATAGATACCTGCATAACTTTCACTTAAATCATCTAATAGGTCTACGATTTCTTCATAGAATTCATTTAAGGTTTTATGTTCAGAATATACTTCTGTTTGTTGATGCCAAACGATTGCTTGTTGTTTAGCCGAATTAAAATAAGATACTATTTCTACTATACTTGCCATAATGATTATTTTTTAGTTCCTATTAATGCTGGATGAATGTACTCACCTGCTTTCTTTTTCTTTTTACCAGGACCGAATTGACCAGGATATGAACTAACAACTGATGGTTGTGCTCCTTCCATATCATATACATCAATTCTTTGACCTTTCTTATATCTGTTATCTGCTTTAAGAATGTTTCTTAATTTACTTAATACTAAGTTAGCTTCTACATCTGATAAATCTGTAATTTCTTTTTCTAATATACCTTCTAACAAACTTGCTTTAATAAGTTCATGTGAGAATATACCTTCTAAACTTATTCCTTTAAAATCACCTTCCTTAACTTGTTTCCAAACTTTAGGATTATCAACTTTAAATACACCCATCCATGTTCCTGGCTTTACATTCAATCCATATGATTTTGCTTTATCATACACTGCACTATCTGTAATCCAACTTTCTACTAATGAAACATCATTGGTTGGTTTTTGGTGCTCTAATGTAATATTGTTTGCTTTATTATCTTTAATGTATTTCTGTGCTAATGCTTTGACTGTACTTTTAGAGAACGTAACATAATAAGGTGTACCATCTTCTTTCATTCTTAATATCTTTAAATCAGGAATTAAGATTGGTCCTACTATTGTTCGTTGGTCTTCATCTGCTGTTGCAAATTTAACTACTTCTTTCTGTCCATCTGCACTAAAGTAAACAAAATTACTTTGTATTGCTGGATTTGAAACTAATGATAAAGCAAAAACTTCATCTTCGTTATCTTTCATTACCAATTCATAGGTTTCGTATTGTTGTGAATTATCCATCATATTATATCTTTAACATAGTTTATTATAAATTTCCTATCCGTTTGCGAATGTTGCACCTTTATTTGCTCTTCTATCTAATTGTTGTTGATTAGATATATCTGCTGATACTACATATGCTCTTACCGGTTGTGAACTTGCATTTTGTATTGTTTGTGAAATTTGTGTTGCTGGATTTGCACCACCTACACCATTCATTGTTGGAATACTTGCACTTGCTCCACCACCACTACCACCATATGCCGGAGGAGGTGCTGCTGATGCTGATAAACTTCCTCCACCGCCTCCACCACCACCTGGAATTTGTGTTGCATTTATTTGGTCAATACCTCTTTTAGTTGCAACTACTGCTGCTACTACTGATGCTGCACCTGCTACTAAAGTTGCTATTCCCATTGGAGTAAGATAACCAAATTTAGATGCTGCTACTTGTGTATTAATAATAATTTTTGCAATACCTGCTGCTTGTTCAACTATTAAACCAGCAATTGCTAATCCTTTATTTTTACCTGCAATTTCTTGTAATGATTTACCAAATGACCCATATAAATCTGCCATTTGTGATTGTAATGCTTTTCTTGCTTCAAACTCTGCTCTATCAATATTTTTATTATTAGCAGCGTGTTCAAGTTTTATTGCAGTTATTTGGTCTTCATTATCTTTTGCAGCTTTTAATTTTAATTCATACGCATCATTTTCAATCTTTCTTTGTTGTGCAAAATATTCAGTTGTTCCTTCTTGTAATACTTTTAACTGAGCTTCATCAATCATTAATTGGTCTTGCAATTTCTTAACTGCATCATCTGCTTTAAGTTTTGCTATATCATTATTATGTGCTGTTGCTAATGCTAATCTTAATTCATTTTTTTCACCTTCTGATTTTTTAATAAATTCTTTATCTTTTTCTAAATCTGATAAATCCTTTTCATATTTAGCATCTCGCATTGCAATTGCTCTATCTAAATCATCTTTAACTGCAGCGGCTTTTATTTCTTTAGCTTTTTCTTCAAAATCTTTTTTAGCTTTTAATTCATCTTCATTTATTTTCTTTTGTTGTTCAGCAAATCCTGTAGTTTTAGAAAGATAATCTGCTTCATTTGCAATCTTTTCAGCTTGTAATGCTTTTACTTCTGCACTACCTTTCTTTTCAGCTTTAATTTTTTTATCAATTTCGGCATTTTTTAACTCATATGATTTTTTAGCAAATGCAATTTCTACATCTAGTTTTTCTTGTTCTGTTGTTGCTAATGCTAAAGCTGATTGTTTCATCTTTTCCAACATAGCTTCATCATACTTATCTTGTGCTTCTAATTTCTTAAGTAATAATTCTCTACTCTTATCTGCGTTTTCTTTCTGTGTTTTAGTTTGTTTCTTATATCCTTCATCAAATCTTTTTTCACTTGCATCAAATGCTACAACTGTCTTATCCCATGTTCCTGTTAATTGTGAATATCCTTCTTTAATGGATTTCGTATCTAAAGTGAATATACCTTTAAGAATTTTACCAACACCACTACCTGCTTCTTTAACTAATGTAAAAAGGGCTACTAATGAAGAATAAAATACTTTAATACCTTGTGTAATATATGGAAGAGCTTGAGTAGCTAAATCTATAAATGCATCTATTAAAGGCATCATTGCTTCTAATATACCACCTAAGATTTTTTGCATTGCAATCATCAAAGGTTCTAACTTCTTCATTGCTCCATCTGTTTCAGCAAATGCTCCTACTAATCCACCAATTGCTGCAACTACTAATCCAATACCAGTCGCTTTTAATGCTGCTCCGAATGATACGGTTGATGATTTAAGTGTACCTAATGCTTTACCTAATGTACCTAAAGGACCACCTGCTCCTTCTAACGATGCAATCCAATCACTACCTGCTTTTTTAGCCCCTTTGATATTAATCTCTAATTCAGTAATTTGATGTTGAAGTTTACTAAAATCATCACTACCAGCCGCAGTATCTTTTAACTGCTTCTTTAAGGCTTTTAATTGACCGATAGAATCATTTACCTTACCGGTATTGACATCAATATCTATTTCGACTTTCTTTGCCATATAATTCTTTTTAATTTATACCAAACACCTTTCCAAGTATATGGTAATTCATATTTACCTTTTGCTATTTCAACTCTTTCAGAAACACCAATATGTTCTGATGTTCCTAATAAATCTATAATATTTTTTATCATTCTATATCTTTAACATTGTTTAATTGAAATCTAATTGAGAGAAATCAAATCCGAAATCACCATTTAATGCTCCAGGAACAGTATGTGTTACTGAGTTTGTACACACACCCTTACTAACTAATTTTATACAATGAGTATTATTTGGAACATTAACTGATACACTTTGACCTAAATAATATAAATTAACATCTAAAGATGCTGTAAAATTAATACAATCAGCAGAATAATAGACAGTATAGAATGGTCCAGAATTTATTCCTTGATCAGTTAATGTTATTATTTTAGTTACACTCATATTATATCTTTTTAACCACTTTTTTTATTATAGTGGTGGTACATCCTGGCAGGTATTATATCCACCTGTATTAATATTTGTGAAATAATCTGGATATGTACTTGTCATACTTATTACATTAATAACCGGTCCTGCCAATTCACTTGTAGCATAAAATTTACCTAAATCTAATGCAACACTATTTGATATTACTACTGTATCAATACTATCACAATTTACATCATATACATCTACAACATAATATGGTTGACCACAACAATCAGGACTTTGGTCTATTGTAGATGTTAATCCATCAGTAGTAGGAACATCATTGATATGATAATATAAATAAGGTGCATCATCTAATAAGTTACAACATATAGCGTGATAATAATTATCGGCTGCATTATAAACTTCATCTGATATTTCTCTATTACAATTATGGTATCTTACCCAAACTGTATTATTCCAATAAGGATGTACATCATTTCCTGTTGATGCATCTATATCGTGCGATGTTACAACTATATTATAATAAGTACATGCACAAGGTGGTGGAGGAGTTGAACAAGTTATACAATCTATATATTCATCAGCAACTTCTATATCACTATAATCTATACTTGCTGATTCAATATTATTTACTAACCAACAACTGCCACTTAATCCTACTGTATTTGTTTTAATTGCTTTACCTGTCAATGGTGGAGTAAATGCGAATGTTACATGCACCGATGCTGATGTACTACAATTAACTAATTCATATATTGTAGGTGGCGGCGGCGGTGGTGGTAAACATTCTTCACAACTATTATAAATGCTATATATAATACTTCCTGTTAAATCAGGTTCAGCAAATGATGGTGTTAATTTATAACATCCATCTAATTCGCCAGGTGTACCCCACTTTATAACACTGCCAGTACTTAATGATGATGTTGTATCAAAAGTTACACCATAATATGTTATTGAATCATCACACTTAGTTACATTCCAAATATAAGTTGGTGGAGGGTCAGATATTTCAAAATCAAATTTACAAGGTTCACCAGGTAAAATATATGCTAAAGTATCTCCAATAATTGGTCCTAATAATTGTAAAGTACATTCACCATTACTTAAATTATAATTGTTAATTGCTCTTAAATGATAATAATTTCCACGCCACTCGACAATGTCATTAAGGTTTAACTTAAAGTAATTTGCTAATGGAATAATTGCAGAACAATTAATTAATCTAGTTCTTGGGTTGTATAAAAGATTTACATATGTAGACCAATATTCTGAATATAAACTATTAAGTGGAGTTTCACCATAAACACTTTGTTCATTATTAAATAAAAGAGATAATGATGAAGTTGTAGGTAAACTACCTAAGTAGTTATCGAAATATGGAAATGCTGTTTGTGCATATGCTTCACCATAATTATTTTGAATATAAAATGTATCAGTATCTAATAAACCATTATAAAAGAATATTCTCGGTAATACTCTTGCGGGTTTGTAATCAATTGAACTGATATAAGTTGGTATATATATTTTTTGTTTAGCCATTATATACACCCTCCATATTCTGCACAGCGATGATATGTATCATATGCTACAATACCTGTAAGTGAATGTATTTTCCAAATTTCACAATCGTGGTCATTATCAACAATATAATCATATCCTACTACTTTATTAATTCCATATGCATCAAAGTATAATACTGCACTATCTTCTAATATTCCTGTTGAAGAATATATTGGATACTTTATTCCATACTGGCATACAATTTCTAAATCATTAGCTGTTGATAATTGACAATTTCCAATAAAGAAAGCAATAGGTCCACCCGTTTGTGAGCCAGATACACCTGTTCCTGTTAAATAAATTAATGGAGAACTTGCCAATGTAGTTTTAACTGTAAAATCACCTTGCGAAAAGAAGTTTTCAGTATCTACATAATATGCTTTACCAAATTCTCTTGCTGCACCTTTAGAAAATTGTTGTGAAATATAATCACCATCTAAAGTATCACCAAAGTTTAAGTTTTGAACTGCTAAGTTATTTGCTGGAATTACTTCAATATTACTATTTAAGTTTATGTATTGATTAAAATCTACAATATTTCCTTGCTTATACCAATCTGTAAATGGCTCTATGATAAAATCACTTAACTTATTTTTATTTTGTTGTATTACTAAATTAAATTTCTTTTGTATACCTGCTACAAAATCAATCAATTTAATACCCGCAGTTCCAAATGGCATATTAGAAGCAATATCCATAATTAATCCACCACCACCCTGATTTACTTTTGTTACCGATAAATAAGATTTTGGTTGATTGTTAGGGTCTAAGACAACTCTAAAATTACTACCACCACTATTTGTATATTGTAAATAAAATTGATAAATTCCTGCAGGTAATAATTGTGAATTAAATTGCGTTAATAATTCAAAAGATTGTGTTTTAGTTTGACCACCATTATATGTTTGTATTTGGTCCATATATTGATTTATCTGATATAATGGAGATGTAGAAACTATTGTACCACTATTTTTAATAAGTAAATCAAAATGTGGAACACCATTACCTGATGATAAATTTTGTAATTCAAAGTTTAAATTAAGTTCACCTCTTATTTTAGAATCAAATGATATTGAATAATTTAAATTACTATCTAAGTTACCACCTGGATTTTGTAGAATATTATACCAAGGTAATTGTATTTGAGTTGCTGCACTCATTGTTACATTTGTTTCACCACTACCCGATACAGGAGCTATTTTAAATAATCCGTATGTTTCTAAATCTATACCATTACCACCACTCGAACCTGATGCAAATATTGGATATCTTAATTTATTATTACAAACTAAGTAAACATTATTTAACCATCCTTGATTCCAAAATGCTGATGTATATGTAAATCCAAATTCTTGAAATATTGCATCCCATACTGCTTTTAATCTTATCGCCGGTTTAAAATCTTCAACAGTCATTGCACCTTCAGGTGAATCAATTCCAAAATGAGTTTCTTCAGGTGAAAAAGTTATTTGTTGACCATATTCAGCCATTGGATATACAATACTACCTGAGAACAAATTGCCACTCCAAGACGAAGTTATATTTGATAAAGAAGCAGTATGGTTGTATTGAGCCAAAGAGCTTGTTAAATCGGTTAAAAAGTACCTTTTAAGGTCTCTACCAAAAGATGCCAATCCACCATAAACTGTTATCTCATATGAATCAATAAATTTATTTGCTAATACATTTACTTTATTTAATTGTAAATAACCAGCAGATAAATAAATTCCATCGAAATCTAAATAACACGGAACTTTTTGATTTGTAGAAAATGTGTAAGGGTCTTCAACAGAAATATCATAAACAAATTCAAAAAAATGATTATTCTTTTTAGTACCAGGTAAAGTAATAGCCTGAGTAAAATCAGATGGTAATACACCCAAATCAAATAGACCTGTGATGTTATTACTAACCTTAATTTCCTCATCTTTAAATAGGTCTAAGATTTCGCCATCGGCTACTAACTTAAACTTAAAGCCTTGTACTGATGTTACACCCATTAGATAATAAGTTTATAGCCTTGTCCATATGCAAATTCAAATGCGTATTGAATTAAATGGTCATTGACTCCGGTTTTGAATTGTATATTTTGAGTTACAATAGTTAATGGTTTTACTTCGTGTGTATTTTCTAAACACCAATAAATTTCATTACTTACTAATAATTGTTTTAAGATTTCATTCCATCCTTCATCTAACCAATTCGTATTAGCCATTATATTTTGTTTACTATCAACAATATAATTTAAAGTTTGTGAATCCCATTCGTTGTATGCTAATGTTCTTTGTGTCCAACTTCCTAATTGTGGTTGATAAGTTCTTTTATCTGAACTGATAGATTTTCTATTAACCATATCAAAGTTAAGATAATCGAATTCTGCGTATCTATTTTTCCACTTTATTCTTATGTTAGGATACTTTTGTTGACAACTAATATTGAACCTTATTTTCGTTCCTAATGGTGTTAAACCGTTATATGCTTGAATTGTGTAAGTATCTAAACCAACGGGTGATAAAGGAAAGCCAGTTTCTGCCGGTGCTTGTGGATAAGATGTGATTTCAGTTTGTGTACTACCCGATGCACTTCCTAAATAATATACTCCATTACCATTACTACCGCTATAAATTATTCTATCAGGAATAGTTGTTCCTACATCACCAATATAAACTGCACCACTTCCAACATTATCAATAAATACTGATTGTGTTGTAGGTCCGTCTGTCATCAAAGGCCAATGTGGAGTTAAGTTATATACTTCTTCACCAATAGGTTCAGGAAATATTTGATAACCATCTACTGATTTGTATGTATCTGAAAATATATGAGACCCGGTAACATATGCACTACCCGTTTGATATCTATAAAAACTTTCGAATTTAAAATATTTTACAGGTGAAATTGTTGTTTGAGTTAATTGGGTTTGTGTAGAGTTTAAAATTCTACTTACATCAAAGATACCAGTCAATCCATTCCATGAAGGATATTTAGCTAATTGCCATACATCACCACTCCCACTATCTGCTAAAGACCCACTCCAAATATTAAGATATCCTATGTATTGGAAATTAGGTTGGTTTACTGCCGTTGAAGATGATACCGAAAAGATTGTTGGGGATTGACCCAAAGACATTGTTGCCGGCGTTTGTATAAAAGAATATGACATCTAAATCGTTTATTATTTAACCTACCCAAACTAAAAAGTTATTGATACTAAATCTTATCGAATTGCAATTCAATATCTTCAACTATATAATCACCTAATAATGCTAAGTAATCTTGAAATTGTTGGTTTAAATCTTTATCATCAATTGCATTAATAGCATAATTCCAATTACCTTTTCTTAATGCTGTTTTTTGTAATTTCTTTCTACGTTTGCTTTTAACTTCTGGTGGGTCATTAAACCATTGACCATAAGTTGCTCCAACCGGTGCATAATCTAAAGTCATTTGAATTGAAAAATCTTTCAATTGTTTAATCATCTTAGTTTTAGCCGGTGTATTAGCTTTGTTTAT
>Ga0114964_10003127_pt1 | contig 11285 bp, 9 predicted proteins | sample C_131016_MF_Meta_FD_92638 | JGI IMG/M metagenome (GOLD analysis project Ga0114964, IMG submission 92638) | Freshwater microbial communities from Lake Croche, Canada to study carbon cycling - C_131016_MF_MetaG | ecosystem: Environmental > Aquatic > Freshwater > Lake | place: Lake Croche, Canada... | reverse complement strand
TCTCCGGAGTCACACGTGGTCCAAGCGGCGGATGCCGAAGTGGAGCCAGCGGCTGAAGCGTTCAGTGAAAGTGAGACGGAAATAGCCGATTCCGAAGAGTATTTTTAAATAAACCGTTTTAACTTTTTCGTCAAACCAAAAATAGATGTAACGGATACCGAGAACGTTCCAGGAACGGCACCCATCAGCTTTATGGTTGGTCTATTCTGTCCAATCGCTTATTTTTCACTCTGTTAGTTAACAAAGCTCATTTTCTCTGGTTAGATGTTGCGTGGTGGTCGTTCCGTTGCGTCTTTTAACGCGATTCTTCAAAAGGCTCGGGACAGAGGTGATTTAATCGATGCTGCCCCGAATGGATATTTTCCGCTTAGAGAGAGGTTTCTGGACTCGCTTGGAAGAGCGGTGACTATTTATGAGGTGAACGGGCCTCGAACCTTTACGTTTAATTTGACGGGGGTTCCGGAATGGGAGTTTGATGCCTTCTTCGAGAGCGAGGTCCGGCCGAAAGTGTTGTCCATGAGCGGGGGTGTGAACCCGAAAGGTTATGCGACAACAAGTTCGTGGATTGTGCGTGAAACGCGGCCCGTCGTTGCTCGCGCTGGGAGGGGGCAGAGGAGTTGGAAAGACGGTTCGCGCAATTGTTTGGTGGCTCCCATACACGATCGCGTGGAGAGTAGAGTTCAGGCTATGCGGATATCATACGAACAGAAGCCCACTCCGAGTAAACGTGGGCATCTTCTCAAATTCGAGGGGAAATTGGCAGTTTTAAAGCGGGTACTGGATACAGTGAAGGAGTTGGGGTGTTCTACGGATTGGGTGACGTATTTGTGCAAGACAATCAACATTAGCGTCGAGGTGAGATCGATCATAACCGCCGTACATTCGACTAAATGCGGCGTGTGCCTGCGATTTGTTGTGGATTCAACGTCCCACGTGTGTGGCTCGGACGGATCTCTGCGAACGATCGACTACATTACGCTGTTTAAGTGCGACGAGACGAAATCGAAAAACGACATGTCTTTTTCGTTTATTGAGACCCACGATAATCACGTACAGTATATCGGAGACGGGTCTGTTAAGCGCACGTGTTTTATCACGTCCATGGAAAATGCGGAAGAGGTTCCAGAACTCGAGACCCTCTTCTCCGAACTCGTTTCAAAGGGAGAGTTGTTTGTGTACCGTAAAAGCGCGGAGGGTGTCGTCACTCGTATTCAGCGTCCCTTTTTACCGCCTCTTGTAGTGAGCCAGAACGACTTTTGGGAGATGCATCGCGAGTTTATGAAAGCATCCGGCCTTGAGTTGTGTCAGGTGGATGCCGTCGCCGAACCAGAATTGAGTTCGTTCGTTGTGCGTGCCATGGGCCACAATACGACGTTCGACTTTCCCCTACCCCCGTCGGAGGACTGCGAGTGGGTAAAACTCATCGATATGAGACGGGCCTATGCCAATGCCAAACTTTGTTCGTTTTATTCGGGGTATATCGGAAAAATTCACGAGTTTCGGAAAATGAATGGGATGGTTCCGGATCGAAACGGCATTTACTGGGTAGAAAATGTGGTTGCCCCACCTGACCTGTTAACGCCTTTTACCCATTCTATGATTCGGGCGGGAGCGTTTACATCCCCAGAATTGCGGTTTTGGTCCAGCATCGGTATCACGTACGATGTGTTAGCTGGGTGTATAGGCGATGATATCGACTTTGATTTCAATGATTACGAATACATGATGAAGAAGCACGCTTTTGGAAAAGATGACGACGGTGAAGAGGTGGGCGTCCGAGGGTACTGCCTGTCCACGGGGATTATGCAAAAGCATTCGCTGACGGAATGCCATTCCATGTACGTGGGGAGTGGGGGGTTTGATCGGTTTCGTGGGGTGCCCAATATCTATTGCGACGAAGCACTCCAAACGGCGACCGTGTTATATCCGAAATCGTCGTGTCTTCACCTCTGTCACGTTGTTGCTTTTATATTTGCGTATGTGCGAATCACGGTCCTGGAGCAGATATTTCGGATGGGTAAGAGCCCTATGCGCGTCTGTGTAGATGGTATCTACTACGATTCAAGGGAGTATACTCCTCCGGACGAAACGGACGAAGAATGGCACAAAAAATGGAATATCTCCGATCGGATTCGCCTTGGTAATGATGCGTGTCCGCAGTATGTCTGTCGGGACTTATCGTTTGCTAGAGAACACGTCGACGCGCTGTCCCCTCGGAGTTCGGACTGGTCCAAGGAAAGCCTTATCTGCGGAATGGGTGGTAACGGAAAATCGCATCGAGTGTGCACGGATGTTTACATTCCGACGAATCCCGAGTCAGCCAGGCGGGTGGAGGCCGAGGCCGGTAAAAACGGGGGCCTTGTCCGCGCCACGTTGCTTGTGCCCACTCTGCGCCAGATGCGCGAGAAGCGCACCAGTTATCCGGGGATTCGGGTGGTGACACATGCACACATTTTGAATTTCATTTCAACGCCGGGTCATCCGAACGTGGCAAGTTTGGTGAAGTTTTCGAATGTGTTGCTCGTGGACGAGTGTAGCATGCTTCCTGATACGGCAAGGACCGACATACTCTCGGTGTTCAAGCACCACAAAATAGTTTGGCTTGGCGATGTCGGCTACCAGTGTCCTCCATTTCCTCTAGCCGATGAAGAGACGGGTGAAAAGGTTAATCGGCCCGAGTTTTCCGCCGCACTTGTTCCTGTGACGGAAGAGATGGCCCACAACTACCGGATTAAAGACCCCGACCTTTTGGCGTTGTGTGTGAAACTGCGCGCCTCGATTTCTTTGGGAGGGGACGGAAGAGATGCCGAGTGTACGGCGCTTGTGAAGCGTACCGTTCAACGGATATTTGCTCACAGTATTCGTATGAGCTACAGGGAAGGGGATCTGATCATATGCCGGACGCATGATCAGATTAAATCGGTGACTCGACTGGTGTCGGCGGCATTTAACCAATTTAAGACGGCTGCCGGGAAAATCATTACGGGGTTATCTGGCCCGTACGCAACGTATAATGTTGTGGATTACATACCTCCGGGGGAGCCAATGCCATCGAAGAGTGTGATGCACTGCCACGGTTTTACGGTTCACGCGGCGCAGGGGGAGACGGTTGAAGCTCCACGCAGAGTCATTTTGTGTATGCAGCGGCAGATGGAGGCACGAGTACTCTATACGGCCGTAACCCGGTGCGAGTACTTGTGGCAGCTTCATTATTACGACGACGCGACGGGGAGGGTCCTTGACGACGCCGAGGTCGAGAACGCGGATGAAAATAGCTCGGATGATTACGACGCTATTATGGACGATTTAGAACGCAGGGTTGTGGAGGCCAGAAGACTTGCATGGCGGGAAACGGGTAGGAGACAGGCGAAACGGTTAAAAAAATAAAACTTTTTATATGCTCTATGTAAAGCATAACATGAGCTACCAGGTACCCGCCGTTGACATTGAGCTTCCCAGTAATACCAACATTCCACATGCGCTTACTGGGGACGATCTTAAGATCTTTTCTGGTGCTCGTTGTAATACGCGGTATGTTCAGGCAGCCTCTGGACAGAACGTTGGAGCTGGCTCAAATATTCTATTCAATATGCCGCAAGAGCCATTTGGATATATTAAGCCAAATTCAATGATCCTTCGAGGGAGCGTGACGGTGACCCAAGCAGGAGGCGCAAATAACTACTGGGCATTCGCAGGTCAACCAGACCCCTTATCGTGCTACACTTCAGCCGTTGCTACTGTAACACAAGTGAACGCGAATTCCCATTATACTTCTCCGTTGTACTCGAATATAATGGGATACTCCCAAAGCGGTAACGCGGGGGCCGTTACGGCCATTGGAGGCGCCACCTCATTACTCAACCGAGTCAGCGTTACGCTTCCAGGTGGTGCGTCCATGACGTACAACCAGCATCACCACTGGCGAAATGCGGTAACACCTCACACGTTATCTAAGACATATGTTGAAACCGAGTTGCGACAACTCGAAAATGGGGCGATCAACCTCAATACAAGTGGATCAGTGGCATCTCGAACTCGCGGATTTTCGTGCCCGCTTGACATCCCTCTATTTAATGCGGATGCCGCCTTCCCCATGCTTTTAACATCTGGCGGTATGACGGTAGAATTTACCACGAATTCTGTCAACGAGGCGTTTTCTGCGGGGGGCGCGGAACTCACGTCATACTCCCTCTCGAATCTCGCCCTGATTTATGAGGTAATTATTGTCACATCCGAGTTCAAGCAGGCACTCGTGGAGGCCAAACGCGATCGGCCTTATATGATTCATGTAAACGACCGAATGAGTCTAGGTCCCGTTGTTTCAAACAGTAGCCAGAGATTCAATCTCGGCGTTTCGCTTTCTTCAATGAAATGTGTCCTATTCACGGAAATGAATCAATCTCAATTATCCTCTACGACTTATTCTACGGCGACGTCTGGGATTGTGATTCCACGGGATAAGTTTTACGGAGGGACCCAGATTTACCAGTACAACGTGTACAGGGATGGTATGCAGATCACTCCAAACTATTTGACATCTGACGACCTGTGGTATGCTGAACTGAATCGGGCCATTGGGCGGGTAAACGATCCGGCGGCAACGAGTTGCCTCTATCTTACAGATCCTGTAGACAGCTCAAGCGAGAGGACGAATTATAGTAGATCCCAGTTATTGTTTGGGGCGACGATGCAGACTATCGACGATTGGTCGTTTGCTGCCCAGGGAGTCCCCGTTGATCAACTCTCCATTGAAGTGTTGAAACGTATTTTGGCGGCCGACCCGGATGGCCCTAACATTGGTTTTATCGGTGTACCTGCTGGATCTTCCACGTCTGGGACAGTTATCCCCTTTGCTAATATGTATATATGGGCGTGTTATGATTCTGTGGTTGTTATCATGCCCGATGGAATGTGTACGATTCGCAGGTAAATAAACATTTATTCCTTTTTAAAAGATACTACGCGAGCCGTAGCCCCGCTAGTCTTTGTCGACTTGTTGAAGTAAAACCCACTAATTTCAAGAACAAGCGGGCCAGCATCGTCCGCGAGTGGAAGCTTTTGCGCCGCGTCCGACCGAATAAACATACTGGCTTTATTTCCACGCGGAGTCCACTTGAATCTATAGACATCGGCTTCCGGCTGTTGAAGAGACATGTAGGTATATTCCGGGCCGGTTTGTTCGGACGCACTTCGCTCCACTATATTTTCAACTGCTTCGATCAATGCTTTGTTCGGGCACGCCACAAGCATTTTGTCGAACTTGTTCGTGCTTGTCTTGCACACGCAAGGACCAAGATCAATATGAATAGGACTGGGGAACGAAACATAGTCAATTCCGTTGAACTGGCGAGCCGCCGTCTTCGTGATGACGAGTGATTCTGCCTCCCACAGGTTGGTGACATATACTGGTACGACTACCCGCGGAGACTTTCGCTGGAACCCTTCTTCTCCCTCCAGAATTCGCTTTCTCTTGGGAGCAACTGGTGTCGGTGGAGTTGGCTCGATCGCAGGTGCTTGGATCAACTCGGGTGCGGGAGCAGCTTCGTTCGGGGACATGACGACGAAGTATGAAAAATAAGATAATGAAAGGAATGGACGCGCGTAAGGAGTGATTGCCATTGGGTGGGTTGCAGAGTGAGTGATTTGATTGGCTGTTACTCCAATTGGACGAAAATGAATGGCGTAAAACGTCTGGAATTTGGAATATATACTATTTTACGTTTGATTCTGTCGCCGGAGTTGGCGGTGGAGGTGGGAAACTCGACGGTACGTGTACATATAAAATGGAGTGTTGTAAGTTCAAGTCCCGACTAACGACTAATGACATGGCCTTTCAGCACTCTTTTTTTTGGTGTGTTTAATTATATATATGAATGTCTTCTGTTGGTACACTCTTGGCCGCGAATCTTGCCTCTGGCGCTTTGGGGCGTGCTGGTGGCGCGCTTGGTTCGCTATTTGGAAAGAAGGGCCGACGTGTTGGGAAGGCGATCGGCCGATCGTTTAGAATGCACATGAAACGGGGTGGGGTGGTCCATAAATATGGCATGGGTGGAAAAGTGAGGGTGCCCCCTGGGCGCCATTTTGCCGTCGGAGGAACTGTCATGGGCCGACGCCGATTTATTAAGAAGGTAAGGTAAAGATGCTTTTATTTAATAAACGCCCCAGGATGTTACTGAGAGGAGGACTGGTTCGCCGCCATCGGAACATGACTCGGTCACAGGTATCAAATGATTCCGTCCGTGCTATTTTAATGCCCAACGAAATTGTTATTCCGGTAAAATACGCAAAACGCGTAAATAGATTTTTAAAACAAAAACACATGAAACTCCCTTTAAAAAAATAAAGACGATTATCTTTCCTTTAATGCTTCGAGGAGACGCTTGCGCTGACCCCGCGACCTTACGCCACCAAATACAGATAGATCGTTTAACTCTGCTTGCGCACGGGTTAGAGCACGGGGTGGCGGGGAAGGCGGTAGAGCGGGATCTCGGCGTCTACGACCACGCACGCGTGGGGGAGGGGGTGGCGGGGGTACAGGGGCAGCGACGGGTGGGTGGGGGACGTTTGGGGGTGCCACCTGAAACGGGGCTGGTACGGGCTGTACCCCCTGAAATGGCTGTTCCATGCCTACCGCCCACGGCCCGGCGATTTGGCGACCTGCTCTATGAAATGTGGGAGGGGGTAGAGGGTTTGGCACAGTGGCGCGAGCAGACCGTCTACTGCTAGCACTCGAAGAACTAGAACTCGAGTCCATTTCTTTCTCCTCTTGTTGTTCACCTTCTTCCTTTTCCTCCTCCTCTCCTTTATGTTCCTCCACCCCCTGTGAGCTACCACCACGTCGAGATATCTGAGACAACCTTGACGAGAGAGGTGAACCCCATCCGACTGGATGGGCCGCTTCGTCGTCGTACCATCCAGGTCCTGGGGACCCGGTCCCGATCGACCCGCCCCCGGGAGGCCGAATAACCCGCGCGCCTCCAAGGGGACCACGAACTACCCTATCACCCGGTTCCTCACGTCCAAACGGCTGAGGACCAGCCACTGGTTGAAACGGCGCAGAAGATGCCAGACCCTGCTGCTGCTGAGCAGCAGAAATGATACTGTCCAAGAAATCCGCGTTGACATCGCCGAGCGGATCCCAAAAATCCAAAGGTTCTTCGTCACCCATAGCATCTTGCTGGCTTGCCCGCCCGGCCACATTCCCACTCCCCAGACCCGTGTCTCCACCCCCACCTCCGGGGCCCACAGCACCTCCAGCCCCACCACCACCGCCCCGTCCGCCACGCCCTCCGCGCCCCCCTCGCCCTCCACGTGCTCCACGTCCTCCACCCCGACCCCCCCGTCCACCCCCTCCCCCCGGACCTGGACCTCCGCCCCCTCCTCCGGGGCCGGGACCTCCGGGGCCTCCACCACCCCCACCTCCTGGAGGTATACCCGCAGCAGCCGGAAAAGGCAAAGGATTCCCGACTAATTGGGCAAATGCATTAAATCGCTGTTGGAGTTCGAGATGCATTTGTGGCGTTAACATGCCACCTGGTTGAAATGGATCGACCGCATATTTTAAGGCGATTCCCGCTCGAGGAGTCCCAACGTAGCTTAATAGAGTCGTGAACCAGTCATAGCTATAAGTACTTTGTTTTAGACCGTTGAGTCGATTGACCGTGTTTGGTTCTGGTATGCGTATAGTAACATTGTTATAACGCTGCGTAATCACAGATACACAGTTTTTGGAATTCCTAGGATAACGCCTCGTGCCAACGGGGCATCTTCGAGCCCCCCTACTCCTATACACGTAATTTTCGTCGTTATAGCGTCTCAGTTGGTTCGGTCCACCGTACAAAAGCGGTTCCCCTCCCGGGAGTCCTTGGAAAAAAGTACCCGCTCTGTTGTCTCCTCGCTGGCGATTGGCAATCATCTTCGCGGTTCGCGCATAATTCTGCATACGTCCACACCTTATATATTGAACTGTTAAAATTTAAATGCTTACACTAAACGACTACCATGCCGATATTTCAATTCATTATGGCTCCAACAACCGCCACAAGTGGGGCAGCGCAACGTCTCACCGGATCCTGTCAGCACCACTTCCCGGCGTCGACGGCCGTACAGATCAAGGTGGTGGCACTTTCACTCGCTCAAACAAATCCAAACATGACAGAACCCCTCCGGATTGATTTTGGGGGTATCTCTTTAACAGATGTCGCCCTCACAACGATTACAGAGGGTTTGCCGTGGACCGTCCCGACAACACTTCAATACCCCTTTTCGCTAATTGTCCCTTCAACAAATGCAATTACAACTGTTTTTAGCAATGATCTCATTTTTACGGGAATTATCGGAACAACCAATGCTGGGATTCCTGCCCCACCCTACGGCATGATAAGCGCGGATATCGGCCCGGCGGATCTTCCCAATGGGTCGTCTATTCTTTCGGGGGCGTCCCAGAATTTGTCGGGATTTCAGTACGCCATACTTTATTTGGATATTAAACGAGTCAGTGCATTCTCATAAAAGCAGCCGTGTAGGGATTAATGGGTGCGTGGGAGGCCACGCGTGTCATCTTTTCGTCTAGCTTAGCAATCGCTCTTGCCGCGCGGGATGCCTTTTTAGCCCTATACGCGATTTCGGAATCATCCGTCTCCGACTCCTCACTATCACTCTCAACGCGTTTACGTTTAGGTTTAGAAACCTTTACCTTTTCAACGATCTTAACCCGTGCCCGTTTTCCAAGTTCTGCCTTTTTAGACGCCTCCGCCTCCAACCGTTCGCGTTTTCTCTTCTCGTTGTACCGTTTTAATCTATCCGTAGCTTCGGCGATTCGTTTTTTCTCGGACTCTGTCTTCTCGCGAGTGATTTTAACTCCGAGTATTTTCTGTTGCCTCTTGCTCAATTTGAGTTCCGGGTTAGAAAAGTCAGACCCCCCAGTCTGGGGCTCGGCAGCCTTTTCGGGGATTGGTGCATCGTCTTTTACAGTTTCTTTATCCATCTTTACGTAGAGTGTGTCAAAAGCCAATAAACGTATACCATTACCATTGAAAAAATTTATCTATTATTATATAAAGACGTGCTAACGCTAATGGAGACCGCTACGATTGCCAGTGCAAAGGATCATCTCCCTGGGAAGATTCCTCTACGAGTTCCGACCGGCCTCCGGTCCGTCGGGTTTTTTGATCCGAGAAAACCCATAGATGTTTTACAGACAATACTTCCCTACCCAGAGTCGATCATGACGGATTCGGAATACGTGGAGCTAATAAAGAGAACGAACCCACCGACGGAGCCCACGATCGAAATGGAGCCAATTGGACAAGAAGAGACGAAACTGTAGTTTTTTAGAACCTTTAGTAAAGATGGAGGTGAATAGACATGTATTCTTCGTCGATTCCAAGTACCGTTCGAGTGGGACAAACGCACAACCTACGTTTAACCTATCCGCGCCCATATCGATGTCAGACCCAAATCATTCGTTTTATGCCAAAGTCCTCTCCGTTGAAGTTCCCTACAGCTTCAACACACTCACTTCGCCCTATAACACTTTACCGTACGCCTTAGGCATCGGAGGTGGCCAAGAATACGACATTCTGTACGACTTGTTAACGATCCCTCCTGGAAATTACTCTATCATAACACTTCTTGCAGCGCTAACGTCTGCTATCTACGCTAAGTTTACACAAATCGGTCTTCTCCCCGCCAATACACCATCACTCGATTTTACATACAATCCTACGACTGGCTACGCCACTTTCGATTTTGGGACAATTCCGTCAACTATTGGCATGCAGTTACGCTTTTTTTGGAGTGATGTCGATTTATTGGCACCCTTTTTCGGGTTTTCATATTTGTCGGATATGACAATTATTGGGTTTGATATGACTGGGTCCCGAATTCGAAACAACAACGTGTCCAACAACAATGTCAATTGTTCCCCAGTGACAGCTATCATGCTTCGATCTGATACACTAACGCAAACGTACGAGCAACAAGAATGTCTTGTGGAGGGGTTTTTTACACCGAGTACGATTCTTTTAAGGGTACCCGTAAATTTCCCGTTTAATACCTGGATTTTATATGACAATGATACATTCAAGGTCAAGCTTAAAAATCAAACGATTGAATCGTTTGACCTTTATTTTACGACACTATCGTACGACGCCATCACATTTGATAATGTTGATTGGAGGGCGTGCATCGAAATCAAAGAAATACGGGATTTTAGGTATGATGAGAGTCAGCGCCGCATTCAACAGAAAGAGTTCGGTATCCGAACGGCATTGGAAGATATGACGTTACAGAGGGGGGAGCTTCAGGATGACTTGAGTAGGAGGGTAAAAAAATTGAGAACCTCAGTTAACGGGAAATGAATACAATCGATAATTTCGCCGCATACGCTTCGCCTAACACGCTGGACGGATTAAACGCCGTAGGGTCGGTCATATCGACTAACGCCCTATTAGTCGATGGCACTAACGGAATGGCTGCACCCCTCACTATGCAAAACCATAAGATTACCGGGCTTGCCAATGGCGTGGCAGCAACAGATGCCGCTGCGTTTGGCCAGATTGCATCTGCCACGAGTGCGTTTCTTCCGAAATCCGGTGGAACGATGACGGGGCCCATCGCCATGGGGTCTCAGAAAATCACGGGGCTTGCCAATGGGGTGGCAGCAACAGATGCCGCTACAGTCGGGCAGCTTCAGACAGGAGGGAACTTTCTCCCACTCTCAGGTGGAACAATGAGTGGAGATATCTACCTTGGAGGAAATTGGGTGAGGGGGTCTAATACGACGACTCCTCCTACAGCAGACAGTCTGGTCAGCGTCGCCTTTTCCCAAAACCAGATCAATGCAGCTGTAGGAGGATATCTCAATTTAAACGGAGGGGCGATGTCAGGACCTATTGCCATGGGGTCTCAGAAAATCACCGGGCTGGCAAATGGCGTGGCAGCATCCGACGCCGCCGCGTTTGGGCAGATTGCAGCTGCCACCAGTGGATTTCTTCCTCTGACGGGAGGCACGATGAGTGGGGATATTAACCTCGGAGGAAAATGGATTAAGGGGTCCAACACAACCACTCCACCATCCGGGGATTATCTTATCAGTCTAACATTTTCCCAAAATCAGATCAATGCAGCTATTGGTGGATATCTCAATTTAAACGGAGGGACGATGACGGGACCCATCGCCATGGGTGCGCAACAAATCACGGGGCTTGCCAATGGGGTAGCAGCAACAGATGCCGCTGCGTTTGGCCAGATTGCATCTGCCACGAGTGCGTTTCTTCCGAAAT
>Ga0114964_10003119_pt1 | contig 11299 bp, 13 predicted proteins | sample C_131016_MF_Meta_FD_92638 | JGI IMG/M metagenome (GOLD analysis project Ga0114964, IMG submission 92638) | Freshwater microbial communities from Lake Croche, Canada to study carbon cycling - C_131016_MF_MetaG | ecosystem: Environmental > Aquatic > Freshwater > Lake | place: Lake Croche, Canada... | reverse complement strand
GAGCGCCTTCGGCCAAAGATCGGGCGCCGGCATATTTCCAAAGGGGTTTGAGGGCCTCTTGAACGGCTTTAGGGTCCACATCACTGCGAAGCAAGACGTCACCATGAACGTGGATTTCGAAAGGCGTGTTGTATGAACTCATGGTGTCTTCATTCGATGGTGCCCCGAGCCGGAATCGAACCGGCACGCCCGCTATTCACGAAGCGGCGGATTTTAAGTCCGCAGTGTCTACCAATTTCACCATCGGGGCCGTGCGACTGCTCGCAATTGGGTACCAGCTGAGTTTAACAGCCAGACTCCTTTGGTTGTAGCAAGCCAGCATCACCGTTTACCCCTACCCTTCTATGCCACCTTTGAACGCTTCAATGGCACTGTCATACACACGCTGACGGCTTGGCAGTTGGCTTGAGGTTGGGGGTGATTCTAAAATGAGGTGAGTATTATGATGGTGTTATAATTTAATTTTTAATCCAATTAACTTAATTTAAATGAAAAATTTTGCCAAATACACCTTGTCAGTAAGTGCTATTGCTCTGCTTGCCGGCTGTGCCACGCCAACCGTCACTCAAGTTGTTAAGCCTGGGGATACAGGTTTGTCTTGTGCTCAGATGCAAAATGAGTTTTCCGATGTTCAAAGACTGAAAAAAGATGCTGAAGCCGAAAAAAATGTTACCGGTGGCAATGTCGTGCGTGCTTTGCTTTTCTGGCCCGCAATTATTGGAACAGCCATGAATGCCAATGAGGCCATTGCTGCTGCCGATAACAGGAGTGTTCACTTAAGCAATCTCATGTTGCAATCTAAGTGTGAAATTCCAAAGTGATTTTTCACAAGTTTTAAGGTCATCCCACAATTTACGCTGACCTGAGAAGAAAAGTTATGCAACACAGGCCAGATGTTGCTGTGGGGTAACACGGCCCACAGCCATACTGCAACAACCATGCGTAGCACACTGTCCGGTTAAACCGTTCGACATAGGCGTTTTATTGGGGTTTGCCAGGCTTGAGTTTGACCCGCCAGGATTTTGGCGACCAAGAAGTTAACTGGGTCTGATGCGCAAATTCAATCCCAGCTCGCTATAGATGCAGTACACCAACTTGTGGTTTCAGCCAAAGTGCATGAGCTTGCGCAGGTTCAGGTAGCACAGGCCAAAGCCCCAGTTGTGGGCAGAACTCGCGGATGAAGTGCACAGCACAAGCAAACCCGTATGGCAAGCCCAGGCGGTTACTGTAAGGCTCTCGTTGAACAGCCCGCAATACCAAGCTCCGCCGAAAATGCCTTGACGCCAAGGTTGTATTGTGCCGAACCTGAACCCCCAAAAGACCTTGATGAGGATGAGGTTTCAAACCGAGGACCCGAGGAACACCCTGATGAAGGTAGTATATTTTCGTATTTAAAAATCAGAATAATTAGAGTCCTTGAAAGCCGCCATGCGCAAAGAGAACCTCATCAAACTATACAACTCTAACCTGGATGACTCGGTGCAACTGGTCTCTGTTCTGGGTACCACTGCTCACTACGTCGTCCGGGTGCTGGGTGAGCCGGACATCCATTTCCACAGCGAGCACGAAGCGCTGAGCTACGCGGAGAAAAAAGCCAATGAGTTTTAAGCGGAAAAGCGGGTTTGTGCCAGACGTTTATTGAGTCAGACGAAACGCGGCTTCGATTTCATCGTAGTAAGCTCGTGACTTGTCGGTGAGCTTCAAGACCTTGGTACGTTTGTCCGTTGTGAATGAAGCGCTGACCAAGTCAAAGTCACGCAAAATTTGCAGCTTCTTGTGTATGGTGGCAGGAGAACCCACTTCTTGAAGTGCGAGTGCATCGCTCACAGAAAGCTCACGCCTTTCGTGCATGGCGATGACAATCAAATCCAATAACTGAAGACACGCCATGTCCAATTTCTTGGATAAATGAGTTCTACCGATCTCATTTCTTTGTCTCAAAAATTCACAATAGTTTTTCATAATGCCGGCTTAATTGCAATTGCTCAAGATCAATAGTCAATTGAGAATTCTGCAGTTCCACCATCCAGAAACCACACTTTTACTCACTTTGTTCATTGCATAAATGTAAGTTATTTACAGTATTTAAAATCAATAAAAGGTTTTTGCTAACAGGGTCTTTATGCCGTACAGCCCCATGGGACTCATCGGCATGAAACGCGGCCAACGCACATCAGGTAAAGCTAGCGGGAAAGAGATCAGATGCACATGGCCATAATTTACAAAACCGATACCCAAACCTGACATAGTGTGTACCTCAGATCTGGCCCTTCATGATGCCAAACAGGGCGTTTTAAGGGCACGCCACGCATAAAAAAAGCCCTCCGAAGAGGGCTTTTTGATTGAGATCAATCACCTGTGGGAATCAACCGCCTTTTTTGGAGCGCTTGCCAGGGTTTTTCTTGTTGCGGGTGGAAACACCACGCTCCAAGCTCACCCGCTGACCACGGCCATGCGTAGGCAAGGTCACACCCGGCTGCACCGCCATGGGTGGTGTAAATTTACGATCTGCTTCAGTCACAATCTTATTGCCCATCAGTGGCTCCAGTAAAAAGTTCAACCCCTGATTAGGCCACAGGAATGGGCCTAATCAGAGAACAAAGACTTTAAATTTTGCTGGCACTACCCCGCAATGGCCTCAGGCACTTCAACTGAAAACGCCGCCATATTCTTTGCGCAAATCGTTCTTTTGCACCTTACCCGTGCCGCCCACCGGCAAGGACTCCAAAAAGACCACATCGTCAGGCACCCACCACTTGGCGACCCGTTCGGTTAGGAAGGCGAGGATTTCTGCTTTGTCCAGCGTCTGCCCGGGTTTGCGCACGATGAACAGCAGTGGGCGCTCGTCCCATTTGGGGTGTTTGATGCCGATCACTGCGGCCATCGCTACCGCCGGATGACCTACGGCCGCATTTTCCAAATCGATCGAGCTGATCCATTCGCCACCGGTTTTGATCACGTCTTTGGTGCGATCGCGAATTTGCATCAAGCCTTGCGCATCTATGGTCGCAATGTCACCGGTTGGGAACCAGCCATCCACCAAGGGCGATTTTTCACCTTTGAAGTAGCTCTGGATGATCCACTGCCCGCGCACCATCAACTCGCCTTGCGAAGTTCCGTCGCGTGGCAAGGTGTGACCTTGTTCGTCCACCACCTTGATCTGAATGCCGAACACCGTTTTGCCTTGCTTGGCCACCAGCGCGTGTCGAGCGGCCGCAGGCAAGTCCATCTCTTTCGGTGTCATGCTGGTCATGGTGGCCACTGCGGTGGTTTCGGTCATACCCCAGCCGTGGCGGACTTCCACACCATAGACATCAGAAAACTTGGCGATCAAAGCCGCAGGCATGGCCGAGCCACCCACGGCAGTGCACCGCATACTGGAGAATCTCAAACCGTTTTGCTCCACATGGCCGATCAAGGCTTGCCAAATGGTAGGCACGCCCGCGCTCAAGGTGACCTTTTCAGCTTCGATCAACTCGTACAAGCTCGCGCCGTCCAAACGCGGACCGGGCAAGACCAGTTTGGCACCGCCAATCGGCGCGGCATAAGGAATGCACCAGGCGTTGATGTGGAACATCGGCACCACGGGCAACACCGTTTGCTTGGGCGAGAGGTCCAACACGCCGGGTAAGCAACCGGTGATGGCATTGAGGACGATGGCCCGGTGCGAGTACAACGCGCCTTTGGGGTTGCCTGTGGTGCCGGAGGTGTAGCACAAGGCCGCGCCACTGCGCTCGTCAAACTCCGGCCATATAAAGTCGGGCGAATGCGGCGCGATCCAGTCTTCATAAGCGATCACTTTCACGCCTTCGATCACGGGCAAATTGGCCGCATCCGACAAACACACCCAGTGTTTGACTTTGGGGCAGTGCGCCGCAATGCCTTTGACCAGCGGTGCAAAGGTGCTGTCAAACAGCATCACCTCGTCTTCGGCATGGTTGATGATGTAAATCAGCTGCTGCGGATGCAGGCGCGGATTGCAGGTGTGCATCACCATCCCGCTGCCGGAGACGGCGTAATACGCTTCCAAATGGCGGTGGTTGTTCCACGCGATTGAGCCGACCGCACTGCCCTGCTGCAGACCGGCTGCGGCCAGCGCGCTGGCCAACTGCCGGGCGCGCAACGCGCAATCGGCGTAGGTATAGCGAAACAAGGGGCCGTGCGTCTCGCGCGAGACAATTTCCACATCACCAAACTGCGCCGCACTGTGTTCCAGAATACTGGAAATTAACAAAGGGCGATCCATCATCAAACCGGGTTGCAACATCGTGACTCCTGTTATCTTTTCTGAACTCAATTACTCAACTTTGGCGCCGGAGCTCTTGACGATCAAGCCGGCATTGTCCCAGTCAGCACGCAAAATTTGCTGAAATTCATCCGGGCTGGCCAAGCTGGTTTCGACCCCCAGATTTTTAAACCGTTCGATCACCGCCGGATCGCTCATGGCTTTTTGCACGGCCTGGTTGATGCGATCTTGCTCAACTTTGGGTGTGGCTGCTGGGGCCAACAATCCTAACCAAGAATCAAACTTGTAACCGGGCAACCCGGCCTCGGCCACCGTGGGCAACTCGGGCATAAAGCGCGAGCGTTTGGCACCGGTGTAGGCCAACAACTTGATGCGCGGATCTTGCCGAAAACCGACCAAGCCAATGGTGGCCGCCGTGACGCCTTGCACCCGATCGGCCAACACCTCATTGACCGCATCGCCAGTTGACTTGAGCGGGATGTGCTGCATCTCTAAACCCGCTTTGGCCAAGAAGGAGGCCATGCCCAAATGGGTGGCGCTGCCGTTGCCCGCCGAAGCGTAATTGAGTTGCTTGGGTCTGGCTTTGACGTATTTGATGTAGTCGGCTAATTGGGTCACGCCCATGCTGCTAGGCGCTGCGATGATGTAACCCGAGAACCCCAGCAAAGAGACACCGGCAAAGTCTTTGATCGGGTCATAGGGCAACTTGGCGAACAAGTGGCCTGCCAAGGTGTGACTGGCTGCAGCCAACAGCAGTGTGTTGCCATCGGGCGCAGCCTTGGCAACGGCGGCCGTGCCAATGGTGCCGCCGGCGCCGGCCCGGTTTTCGACCACCACGGTGGCGCCCAAAATTTGGCCCAACTCATTGCTGAAAGTGCGTGCCACCGTGTCTTGCACGGCGCCAGGGCCAAAGGGCACGACGATGCGGATCACACGCTGCGCCATGGCGGTGCTGCACAGGCCCATGACCACGGCCATCACAGCCAGAGAAGTTTTGATTTTCATACTGAGTCCTTGGTGAATTTCAAGACGCGGCCAGCCAACGCTGGGTGAGGCGCACAAAATAACTCGCTCCCACCGGAATGATGGCATCGTTAAAATCAAAAGAGGTGTTGTGGATGATGCAGGGCCCAGGGCCGTGGTCGGGCATGCGATGGTCACCTAGGCCGTTGCCAATGAAGGCATAACAACCCGGTTTGGCTTTGAGCATGTGCGCAAAATCCTCAGCGCCCAACACGGCCGGAAACTGCTCGTTGACCGCATCCACGCCCACCACTTCACGCATGACTTCGGCGGCAAAGCGTGCTTCCTGGGCATGGTTGACGACGGGAGGCGAGGCGCGCTTGAACTCCACTTCAGCCACGCAGCCGTGGGCCTGCGCCGTCCCCTGCGCCATTTGCCGCAGCCCCGCCTCAATGGCGTCGAGCGCAGTATCCGAAAAAGTCCGCACCGTCCCGCCCACCCAGGCTTGGTCAGGAATCACATTCGGCGCGCCCGAGCCTTGAATTTGCGTGACGGCCAGCAAGGCCCGCTCTACGCTGTCCACCACCTTGGGCACCAGCGTTTGCAGTTGCTGGCCGAGGTGAATGACGGCCGCCACCGGGTCCAGACCGGTGTGCGGAATCGATGCATGGGTGCCGCGACCTTTCATGACCACGCGCCAGGTATTGCTCGACGCCATCAAGGCCCCGTGATTGAGCGCGAAGTGGCCCACCTCACCCAGTGAATAGTTATGCAGGGCAAAAACGGCATCGCAGGGAAAGCGCTCGAACAATCCGTCCTCCATCATCTTCTTGGCGCCGGCTTTGCCCATTTCTTCGGCCGGCTGGAAAATAAAATTCACGGTGCCATCGAAGTCACGGTGCTGTGCCAAGTGCCACGCCGCCGCCAACAACATGGTGGTGTGACCGTCATGGCCACAAGCATGCATGCGCCCATCGTGCGTGGAACGGTGAGGAAAATGATTTTCTTCTTGCAGCGGCAACGCATCCAAGTCGGCGCGTAAACCCAGCGCTCGGGCACTGGTGCCGCACTTCAAAACGCCAACCACCCCAGTGCCCGCCACGCCGGTGTGCACCTCAATCCCCCAGGATTTCAATTTTTCAGCCACCAAGGCACTGGTGCGGTGCTCCTCAAAACCCAACTCTGGGTGGGCATGAATGTCACGGCGCAGCTGGGTGAACTGCGCGTAATCCTGAAGGCTATCGAGAAGTGGCATGTCAATCCCATTGAAAATCTATTGCAAACACTCTACTCCAACCCAACACCGGTGTATGTCACCCTTTTGCCAGCTCGCCAAAGCTTTCGAAGGGATGACGTGCCAGGGATGACGGCAAGACCGCAAAGAACAGAGTGAATGTCTGGATACAAATTGACAGGCCTTTGAATCGGTTTGTTTCATTTGAGATAGAGTGCTAGGACTCACAGTCCCGGGCAGCGGTCATCGCGCCCAAGTCTCACCTCGAAAGAAGCTTCATGAAAATCGCCCTTGCCCTGACCTTGCTGCTTGCCGGCCTGCCCTCTGCATGGGCAGACAACCCGGTGACGACAGCAGCGGCCAAAGAGCCCGGCGCCAAGGTCACGCCTTCCGGTTTGGTTTTTCGTTCGATGCAAGACGGCAAAGGCGCCAATCCTGCAGCCATGGACGTCGTCAAAGTGCACTACCGCGGCACTTTCCCGGATGGCAAAGAGTTTGACAGCTCCTACAAACGCAATGAAGCGATTGAGTTCCCTTTGCAAAACGTCATTCCTTGCTGGACCGAAGGTGTGCAGTTGATGAAAGTAGGCGGCAAATCCAAACTGACCTGCCCACCAAACATTGCCTATGGCGCACGCGGTGCAGGCGGCGTGATTCCGCCCAACGCCACCTTGGTATTTGAGGTGGAGTTGATTGCGATTGCCGGTAAATAAACCCTTTGGAGAGATCCCGATGACAACACCTACAGTTGAGAGCTTCACCCGCCAATCCCTTGACGAGGGCTTTGACGAAGTGCTCGTGCGCGAATGGCCAGCCGATCTGGTGCTGGAGACCCACACCCACCCTTTCAGTGTCAGCGCTTACGTTGAGCGCGGCGAGTATTGGTTGACCATTGGTGACCAAGTGAAACACCTGCAAGCGGGTGACAGCTTCCGCCTGGCCCGCGACATTGCCCATGCCGAACGCTATGGTGCCCAAGGGGCCACCGTCTGGGTGGCCCGGGCCCACTGATCTTTGCAATACCACCGAAAGTTTGTTCATTCGGCAACAGGAAAATTCATGCATCAGTCCCAGATTTCGAAACCCGTGTCCCTGGCCCAAGGGATTCTTTCTATCTTTCTTTCGATCCATTTGATGGGCGCCGCACAAGCCCAAACGACTGCACTGAATTTCCCAAGCAAACCCGTGCGCATCATCGTGCCCCAAACGCCAGGCGGCGCCTCGGACGCACTGGCGCGCATAGTGGGACAAAAGTTATCTGAAAAATGGGGCCAACCGGTGGTCATTGAAAACCGCCCAGGCGCAGGCGGCAACATCGGTATGGACGCCGTGGCCAAAGCCCCTGGCGATGGCTACACCTTGCTCATGTCTTATGTGGGCTCTCACGCCATCAACCCCAGTATTTACAGCAAGCTGCCTTTTGACCCCGAAGCTGATTTTGTGGCCGTCGCGACCCTGGCCAACGTCCCCTTTGTGGCCGCGGTCAACTCGGCCGTCCCGGTGAACAACATGAAAAGTTTGGCAGCCTATGCAACGCAAAAACCGGTGGCTTTCGGCTCTGCTGGCAATGGCTCTGTGAATCATTTGCTGGGCGAGATGTTCAACACAGCCAGCGGCGCGAAGATGCAACACGTGCCTTACAAAGGCGCTGCACCGGCGTTGACCGATTTGATTTCAGGGCAAATTCAGGTGGTCTTCACCAGTCTGCCCTCTGTCGCGCAACACATCAGAGGCGGCACGGTCAAGGGATTGAGCGTGACAGGCTCCAAACGCGCGGCCGCGTTCAAAGATATTCCCACCGTTGCAGAGTCTGGATTTCCTGGTTTTGTGATCAACCCTTGGTTTGGCTTGTTTGCATCCAAAGGGACGCCGGCTGCCGTGGCCAAGCAGATCAATGGTGACGTCAAAAAGGTGATGGAAGACAAAGACGTGCTGGATAAATTCGCCGCCCTGGGTGCGGAGCCCTTCGAGTCCACTCCCCAGGAATTCCAGGCCATGTTGCATGCCGATATCAAAACCTGGGCTGCCGTCGTCAAAAGCTCGGGTGCTACCGCGGATTAAGCATGAAAGTAAAACGCATTTCAGGGGCTTTGGGCGCAGAAATCTCAGGGGTAGATTTGACGCAACCCATGTCTCTTGCTTTGACCCAAGAAATTCGAGACGTGTTTTTAAGTTCAGGCGTGATTTTCTTTCGCAATCAAGCACTGAGCTCATCGCAATTCATGGCCTTCGCCTGCGCCATGGGCGAACCCGTGGAATACCCCTTTGTTCAAGGTTTTGAAGATTTTCCGCACATCATTGAAGTCAAAAAACTCGCGCACGAAAAGGTGAATTTTGGCGGTGTGTGGCACTCCGACACCACCTACCTAGAGACCCCCCCTATGGGCTCCATGTTGCTGGCGAAAGAAATCCCACCTTATGGAGGCGACACCTTATTTGCCTGCCAGTACGCGGCTTACGAAGCCCTGTCGGACACCCTGCAACGCATGCTGCAAGGCCTGCAAGGCATCAGCAACTCCGCCAAAGCAGACGTCTCCAAAACCCGTGAAGATCGCATCCAATCGGACGGTAAAGCCTCCGCACCTCAAAGCTACACCAACTCACACCCGGTGGTTCGCACCCACCCCGAGACGGGTCGCAAAGCTTTGTACGTGAATGTGGCCCACACCGCAGGCATAGAGGGTTTGACCGAAGCTGAAAGTGCGCCCTTGTTGGCATTTTTGTTTCAACACCAAATCAAACCCGAGTTCACCTGCCGGTGGTCTTGGGAGCCCGACGCCTTGGCATTTTGGGACAACCGCTGCACGCAACACAACCCCATCAACGATTACCACGGTTTCCGACGTATCTTGCATCGCATCACCCTGCAAGGCGAAAAGCCGTTCTAAGTCCTGAATGTCCACTTCAATTTCTGACTCCAAGGACCCAGCGCCCCCATTTGAACTTCGAGGTCATCGCTTCAAACCATTGACCTGGGAGACCATGACCCCGGAACAAAAAAGTATGACGCGTGCCGTGCTGGGCGGCCAGAGAGGCCATATGCAAGGCCCCTATAACGTTCTACTTCGCAGTCCCGAAGTGGGACAACTGGCACAACAGTTTGGCGCGCAAACCCGTTTCCATTCTTCGCTGCCTTTGGCCCTGAATGAGTTGGCTATTTTGATGGTCGCACGCGACTGGACGGCCCAGTTTGTCTGGTGGGCACATCGGCGCATTGCCGAAGAAGCGGGATTACCCCCCGCATTGATTGAGGCCATTGCGCAGAGACAAGAGGCCCCCCTGGACTTTGCTGACGATGTCAGAGCGGTTCACCAGTTTTGTCAGGAATTGATTCAGAACCGACGGGTGAGTGACGCAGCTTATGCTTTGGTCCTGACCCACTTTGGTGAGCGCGGCATGGTCGACTTGATGGCCACCATGAGTTACTACACTTTGGTCAGCATGGCATTGAATGTCGATATCTACCCCTTACCAGAAGGCGCCCTCCCGGAGTTGGCACCCTATTGAGAGGAAACACGTGCAGACGAAAAAAAATGCACAACTGATAAACACAGTTGTGCATTGATATGGAGGCTCGGGCCGGAGTCGAACCGACCTACACGGATTTGCAATCCGGTGCATAACCGCTTTGCTACCGAGCCACTAACCTGACAAAAAAGGGAAGCATTGAGCTTCCCTTTTAGTTGAAAGACGTTGGTACTTCTTTCATGATCTGGAGCGGGAAACGAGATTCGAACTCGCGACCTCAACCTTGGCAAGGTTGCGCTCTACCAACTGAGCTATTCCCGCATTCACAAGGAACTTAGCATTGTATGCTGCATTCGCTGCGATGTGTTGAATTATAGAGCATTTTTTCGAGTTCTAAAATACAAACCCGATTTTTTTGCTCTATTTTTCTCTCAATGCTTGATCGCTTCCGTATCGGCTGCAGCCACTGCGGGCGCGGCCTGCACCACAGCCACGATCTCTTCATCGGTCAAGGGCACAGGCATTCTTTCCAGCGCCACTTGCAGCACTTTATCGATCCACTTGACTGGCACAATCTCCAAGCCATTTTTCACATTCTCAGGAATGTCTTGCAGGTCTTTGACGTTGTCTTCGGGGATCAATACGGTCTTGATGCCGCCGCGCAAAGCTGCCAGCAGCTTTTCTTTCAAGCCCCCAATCGCGGTCACTTCACCGCGCAAAGTGATCTCGCCGGTCATGGCCACATCGGCGCGGATCGGAATCCCCGTCATCGCAGACACCATGGCCGTGGTCATGGCGGCACCGGCGCTGGGGCCGTCTTTGGGCGTGGCGCCATCGGGCACGTGAATGTGCAGATCTTTCTTTTCAAAGACATCGTCTTTGATGCCCAACATGCGGGCTCGGCTACGCACCACAGTCCGCGCGGCCTCGACCGATTCTTTCATCACATCGCCCAACGAGCCTGTGCGGGTGATGACGCCTTTACCGGGCATCAGCGCCGCCTCGATGGTGAGCAGATCGCCGCCCACTTCGGTCCAGGCCAGGCCGACCACTTGGCCCACCTGGTTTTGCGCCTCGGCACGGCCGTAGGTGTATTTCTGCACCCCCAAGAAGTCGTTCAGGTTGTCGGGTGTGACCACCACTTGCGGCGTCATTTGCTTGAGCAACAAGGCTTTGACGACCTTGCGGCAAATTTTGGAGAGTTCACGCTCGAGCGAACGCACACCGGCCTCGCGGGTGTAGTAACGCACGATGTCGCGCACTGCGGCATCGGTCACCTGCAACTCGGCGGCTTTGACGCCGTTGTTGGTCATTTGCTTGGGCAGCAAATACTTGATGGCGATGCTGGTTTTTTCGTCTTCGGTGTAACCCGACAAACGAATCACTTC
>Ga0114964_10003118_pt1 | contig 11306 bp, 8 predicted proteins | sample C_131016_MF_Meta_FD_92638 | JGI IMG/M metagenome (GOLD analysis project Ga0114964, IMG submission 92638) | Freshwater microbial communities from Lake Croche, Canada to study carbon cycling - C_131016_MF_MetaG | ecosystem: Environmental > Aquatic > Freshwater > Lake | place: Lake Croche, Canada... | reverse complement strand
GAGTTTGAAACTAACGACTAAGCCAAGGGGAACTTCGTACATTTAGTGTATGGATGTAATTTCCTTAGTTGCTGACATATACGGGCAGGTAGGGCGTACTGAGCAGAGTTTTGATGCCAATGATATTACAATGGCAATCAGAAATGCTCAGTCGCAACTACTCAATGACCTTGTATATGGGGTTAGGAGCAGACAAAAGGGCGCAATGCAGCCCCCTGAAATGCGGGACGGGGCCTTTACGTCTAAACTGTTAGCTCCCTTCTACGTGCCATTTGGCCCCATTCCCGCTTCTGGAACAGGCAACTTCACCATCGTGGGCGATGATGTTACCCGCCTAGATTACTTGATGGCTACCTATGCCTCTGGTAAAACATCCCTATGCGACACCATAAACCTAACGCAAAAGGGGTATAGAGATACTTCCTCTACCCTGTTAGTTGGCCCCACAGAGGCATATCCATCCTTGTGTATCATGGGGAACAATCAGTGGCAGGTATCGCCAGCCCCTACGCAAGTGCAGGGTATCTACATTAAAGGCTATACCGACGTGGTGTTTACCTTTGATGATACCAAGCCCTATAAGCTATCCCCTAGCATAGACACCCTATTGTGGACAGAGGAGGCTAGACCTTTCTTACTATCTACTGCTTGCAAAACACTAGGTATATCTGTACGTGATTTCCCACTGGCTGCTGCCGTAGCCCAAGCCGCACTAACCTAAGATGGAAGATGCCCGTTTAGACATATTGGCAGAGCAAGCCCATAGGCTGCTGGAGGGGGGCGATATACCCGCCGACACACGCTATTCCCGCAGGGAGTTGCGCCTATACATACAGCAGTGCATAGCGAAGTTAGCCCTAGACAGGGCCAACCAAGCCGCCCAAGTAAATAGAGCCGATGGCATGAAGCAAACGCTTGAGTCGCCAGCCTCTATGCTCGTTACCCTTGGCCCTATTAAGGTAGCCACAGATGTAACGGGTAGTTATGTAGTATTGCCTGAGCAAACAATATGGCTTCCTGCTGGCCGCAACTTAGATGCCGCCTATGCCGTTCGGGCGGGGGCGCAAGTGCGCGACTGCATGGTCGTCAAGCCACAAGATGCTGCCTCTTTACGGCGCATTAAAAATCAGTTTGCGGCCCCGTTTGTATGGCAAGAATCGGGTCGGGTGTATGTAGATGGCTGCGGCCCCCTGCCTACGGCCTTGTCGGTACGCATACCCGTAGCGCAAGCAACGGATGAGGGCATAGAGGTAGAGGCTCTGTCTATGTGCCTACAAGCCTTTGCCAAGAAAAACAATATAGACTTCACCCCTGACCAAACACCTGAATAATCATGGTAGGCAAACGGCTCACGGACATCGTAAACGAAATCCAAATACAAGAAGGGGCAGCACAGCAGAAAGAGGTTAAGATGCTCTTGGATGGGTATGACTTTGTGCGCCGTATGGCCCTAGATGCTGCGGGGGTGGTTAAGCAGGTGCAGTTTGATATGCCCCTAAGTCGGCAGAAGCAGTTGCCAGAGGACTTTGTAGATTGGGTAGATGTGAATGTATGTATCGCTGGCGGTGGATGGGAAAGCGTAGGCACTAAAACACCTACCCGCATAGGAGCCATTGTCCCCGCTAGTACCACAGCCGATGGTGTTAGCCCACTTACCATAGAGCAGGCCGTTATCAATACAGGCTACCCCAATGATAATGGCTGGTCTAACAAAGTGCTTGAGAGGCCACAGGCCGACAAGCATAAGAATTTCTTTGTAATAGACAACGGCCTTATACGGTTTGCGCCAGAGATACCCGACTGCACCATACGCATCTTGTATTTGTCGCTATGCCATACGAATGAGCAAGAGACTATTTTGCACCCGTATTTTATACAGGCGTGTAAGGCGTATATCACCTATCGGCTAGACCCTACGCAGGCAAGGCAGTATGAGTACGAGAATGAGTGGTCTAAGGCGGTAGTTAGGCAGCAAGCGTTTAAGTTGCAAGACTTGCTAGACGTATTTTATACCTACACACCAAGACGGTAGTGTAGCGTAGGGAATGATATACATCTCTAACCCATTGCTAGGATATAAGATGATTTACTATCTTGACATTTCACTGGCCTTCTACCCTTGGCTTTCACCAAAGATGTTTGAAGCACCTCCACGTCTGTAACGGGGCGTTTCCCACACCCCGATAAGGCCATAGCCTTAATGTTAATCGCCGCATTTATATTAGCCGCCCTCATTTCCAGAAGGAATTGCTCCCGTTGTTTAACGGTGGGGTTCAGTTTGAAGAGATAGCCTTGTAGCACCTGACAAAGATGCGAAACGTGGGTTAGATTTATATATTGCTCCCATCTTATATTTACTAAATGATAAACGTAATCAAAGTCTCTCCCGAACATAATGACCTGCTGGCACATGACTGGCAGGAGGATGTTAGAGGCTTGTTTTATCGGCAGATATCCATGCCCAAGGGCAAGCCCAAGGAGGAATGGCTACATTGTGTGCTGGCATGGCGGCTCTTTAATGAGGACTTGTATAATAACCAGCGCAAGAAGATAGACCATATCAACGGCGATACAAGAGACTACACCAACGAGAATATATGCGTAGTCATAAAGACAAAATCTAAGACCCGCCGAGGGCATCTTATCCCCGTGCAGGGAGCGTTGATTGAGGGGAAAGGGCCGACTAGCTGTTGGGCTAAGTTATTATGCGATGATGGCTGGCGCACATTTACGGCAGAGACCGTAGTAGAGGCTAAGAAGAAACGGCAGTCGTATATGGATAAATTTGGGTACACTTTTGAAAAATAGCAAAGAAAATTCTTTGTTATTGGGTTGGGGGAGTTAATTTTGTGGCATACAAATAATGCCAATGCAAGAATCATATATCAACAAAATAATCAATGCCGATTGCATTGAAGGCATGAAAGCAATGCCAGACAACTCGGTGGATTGCTGTATTACTAGCCCTCCTTACTTTGGCTTGAGAGACTATTTGGTAGATGGGCAAATAGGCTTAGAGCCTACACTGCCAGAGTATATACAAAACTTGGTTGCCGTTTTCAGAGAAGTGAAGCGTGTGTTAAAGTCAGAGGGCACACTTTGGCTTAACATGGGTGATAGCTATGCTGGCTCAGGCAAGGGGCGTAATATTGATGGCACGGCACATGAGGCATCCTTGCTATCAAAGCAAGGGTCTAATGCTGGTACGGTTACTGGTAATATACAAGGCGGCTATACTCCCGAAGGGCTAAAACCAAAAGACCTTATGGGGGTGCCTTGGCGGCTTGCTTTTGCCCTACAAGACGATGGGTATTACTTACGTCAAGACATAATTTGGCACAAAACAAACCCTATGCCAGAATCGGTAACTGACCGATGCACAAAATCTCACGAGTACATCTTCCTCTTGTCTAAGTCTAGCAGGTATTATTTTGACCATGAAGCCATAAAAGAGCCACTTGCTAATGCAAGCATTGGCAGAGCAGGCCGCAAACAAAATCTTATTGACCGTGAGGGGGTTGGTACTCTTGGTAAGCAAATTCTAAGTGGTGTAAATCAAGATAACGGGTATGCTGGCTTGGCTCAAGCCAGAAATGGCAAGACGGGATATGATTTAGAATATGGGATGCGTAGTAAGCGCAGCGTTTGGAGCGTATCTGTAAATTCTTTTTCAGGCGCTCACTTTGCCACGTTTCCAGAAGAATTGATTATCCCATGTGTGAAAGCGGGATGCCCTAAAGGGGGGCTTATATTAGACCCATTCATGGGGGCTGGCACTACTGCCCTTGTGGCGGAATCACACGGTAGAAATTATGTAGGCTTTGAGTTAAACCCCGACTACATAAAAATTGCCCAAAAGCGCATAGATGCGGCGTTTGGCATGTGGGCAAACAAGTAATATGCGTAACCGCAATACACAGTATTACGCCGTACAATCGTACACCAAGCGGTGTGGACGCAGCCCTTTCAAGCGGTTTGCGGATAGTGCCGCCATGCGCCATGCCGCCGAGGAAGCCAAACTACTAGCCGAGAAGATACGAGACCTGCCCACCGATATGCCCCGTGCTATCATGTGGGACTTTGTAATGGATAGCCCCTTTTATCGGCTTATAGAGAAACGGCATAACCCTATGCCCTTCGGCATAGATTATAGGGGATGCTCTGACGAGGGATTGTCTAGCCTGCTCTGGACAACACAAATGCAACATCAGCCCTCACAGAAATTACGTTGTGGGGAGTTATTTGGCTACCAGCAAATGTTCATTGAGCAGTCTATGCTATACAAGCATAGGCCCGTAATGAGTGCCTTCTATGACCCCACCGTAAAGGCGGCTAAGATGCTCAATAGCTACTATGCCACCCTAAAGACGGAACGGCTGCCCTTCTTTTTGAAGATAGACAAACTCACCGAACTATATGGACAGGCCGCATGGGTGCATGAGGTTGTATGGCGGCTATTACCCAACAGCAACTCTAAACATAGGGCTGCCGTAAGGTATCGGCTTAGGCACTTTATACGTTGGGGCTTCCCATTTGTAGATGGGGGGCTAGAGAATATCTTAGACGACATCCTTAACAATGGCATACACCCCCCAGAGTTCTATGCCAAGCAATACCGTAAACTAAACCCCGCCGCAGGCTACCAGAGAAAAACGCCCCGCCGTGAGCTTATGCAGACCTTGGATATGCGGCTAGATTCTCGCAAGAGCTTGGCGGCAAGTGTTTCCATAGTCAAGATGAGCAGGCGGGGGCACAACCTTGGCAGGCTGGCGTTAGAGTTCCCGATGTATTCGGTGGCAGAGATACGCAAGCTAACCAAGTTCCCACCCAATGATGTGCTTAATAAGATACGCAAGGATAGGTTTAACTTCCGCAAGAAGATAGTAGAGCCAGGCCGCAGGCTGGCAAAGGTTATGCCTACCCTTGTAAACACGGGGGAGATAGTGCCTACGGTCAAACTGAATTTCCTTAGCCTAACCCCTTTCAGGATAAGCCGTGTATTTGGGGAGGAGTTGGTAAGGTATAGCACCGAGAACAACGATGGCCGCACGCCAAGGTATTACAAGTATCTGTGCAGCCTTATGAAGGTGAAGATATTTTCACCGTTTAGAGATATACAGCCTGCCGAGGAGTACATCAAAAAGCAGAGGGGCTATAAGGGAACGCTTATCTTAACGGGCAAATACAAGAACATAGGCACGGGCAAAAAGGCAATACCTAGCCTAAATAGGCCAAAAGGCCGTTAAAGGATAGGTATGCTGGCGTTGGTAGTATCTTTGTGTATAAGCATATTTACCTACGATGGATAGCGGAACTTACGTGCCTTTGGGGCGAGATGGTACGGGTGAGGCAACGGTTATAGATACCACGCCTTTGATTAAGCTTGCGCTGCAACGCCAGAATAGTGCTGACAGGTATAAGGCTGCCCAAGCAAAGGCGCAAGGGGATGCGGATAAGCAGTTGCTAGACCAAGCCAAAACCCTATCGCAGGGGAATCATGGTATAATGGCAACGCTTTCTAACCCGCACCAAGATAGAATTGTCAATGAAGTGCAACAAGGGCTTGCTAAAGGTACAATCAATGGCAAGGGGATAGCAAGCGCACAAATGACTTTGGCTGGTGTGCAAAGCAGAGATGATGCAGCTAATGAATTGTATAAGGGCTATGTCGATGCTATTCAAAAAAATGGTGGTAATGCTGACGCTTTCACAAATAGATTTTTGCAATCTCAAATAGACCATCATAGGCAAGGCAACGCAAGGCAAGATTTTGATGAGACAACTATGATGCACGATGCGTTCAGAAATTCCTTAACAGAATCCGATGCAACTAACGCTTATCTATCTCATAGGGCAGGAGGCGGGGATAAGCCTGGTCTTACAGCATTTAGCTACACGCCACAAAATTCTAAGGTTGGCCCTTACGGCTCTGTTAAAGAATCAAGTTTGTCATTGTTTCTCCCTCGTTTAGTTAAAGATAAAGATGGTCGCGTAATTGATTACTATAAAAGAACTTCTAACGGGCGGCAAAGGTACGATATAGACCCCCAAAGGGTTTTAGATTACGAAAGGTCTAACCCTGATTATGCGGCGGCAATGATAACGCCTAACCTCGAAGCGTCAAGAAAAGAATTAGAAACGGAACACCCTGGTGTTACGCCTACCGACCTTGAGATAAAGACAAATGCTTTTGAACTTGCTTTGCACCATAAGGGGGTTGAGCTAGGGGCTGGTAGTGTAAAAGACGGTTACCACTACAATCCTACCCCGCCCAATGGCTCTGGAAAAACAGCCGCCCAGAAAAACTCTCAAATCATTCTTACCCCAACAAAGGTAAATGATAAGTCTATTGCGCAAGGCTCTACCTCTGATAGGCGTGTTTTCCCAAGCGGAGGTGCTTACGTGCCTAGAACAGCAGGCGGCAAAGATTTAACGGTAGGACAAATAAACTCTACGGTATATGCAGTTAAGGGGGCTACAACGGTTCCGATAGATGTTAGAAATGCTACCAAATTTGTAGTAGGGCCAATTCGCCCTATGTATGTTGCTGACCCTGAATCTGGCCCTGTTCCCGAAAAGCCCAATCCTAATTATGTAAAAGATATTAGTGATGCATATAATAAAGCTAAAACTGCTCGTGCAGAATATAATAAGCATAAAGACCCTGAACTAAAAAAAGTGTTAGAATATGCGCAAGAAAAATACTTGCAGGTAAAAGAATCAAAATATGTTCCATATAATGCAGGGGAGCCTATACTTGCGCAACCCAAGAGTTTTTATGGTAGGATTAACCCTGCAACTGGTGCGCCCTATGGGATGCGTAGAGCATTGGTAGTTTCGTTAAGTCCTTCTATTAACTCTGTTGCAGAATTTACATCAGAATCCCAAGGGCAAAACGATATGGGTGATTTTAATAATACAACTACGTCAGAAAGGCCGATAAAATCTTTTGGGACTGTATATGCGCCACTAGACCAAGTTCCAGAAGTTGAAGGACTGTTTACGCCAGAGCAGAAGCAAAAGTTGATGGCTGACATGGATAAGCACCTTGCTAACGGAGGCCACGCCACCATGCTTAGGAATTACAATATTGGGAATGGAACCCCCGCACGGCAAGCTGCAACCGCCCCTGCTAAAGTCGAACCTGTCAAAGCGCATCCAGAACCTAAGCCAGCAGCACGCACGGCGGCACCTGCCCCCGCACAGCCACAGCCAACACAAGCCCTCCCTGCTAAGGCAAAGGCTATTAGCGACAAGTTAAAAAACTACAACCCGTAAATGAACGAACCACAAGTACCGAATGATGGGCAGCCTACCGCCCCTTCTTTGCAGCCCGTATATGAATACTTGGCTCGTGATAAGGGGTTTAAGGATATTGTGCCCACCTATCAGGATTTTGTAGAGGCAAAAGACACAGAGGGTATGCTTTTGCATATATCTAAAGTGTATGATAAAGACAAAACCTTTGCGACTATGCTTGACAAGGGAGTAGATGCTAAAACCGTGGCTGCCGAGCGGCAGCGTGCAGAGGCAGATAATCGCATACAACAAAGGGAGTCGCAGGTTATTTCTCGTGCTAAAGATATAGCCCAAGAATTGTCGGCTACCGTGCGCCCTAAAAAATCAGGAGACGTAGATTACGCAGGCAAGGCCACATTAGGGCAATTATATGATTACTTTTCTGGTGCTGGTGGCGATTTTCAAAAGAATTTTCCGACAGAAAAAGATTTGCACCAAATTACAAAAACACCCGAATTTCGTAAAACGCTTAAAGATGCTTATACGAAAGACCCCAACTTCAAACAACTAATTGATACGGGTACATACCCTGACCAAAGGCCAAGCAAACGGCCTCAAAACGAGATGCAGCAGATGATATTTGATGTATCTCAGCAGCAGCAAGACCCTAACGAGACTAAGGTATCAGCAGGCTACAACCCCATAAAAATTAAAGCCTTTGGGAAACAGTTTGAAGCACCGCGTATGCTATCAAACTTGGTTGCGTCTGCGGCTATCAATTTAACTAGGGGCGTAATTGGCGGCATATCTACGTTTGTCGGTGCTGCTGGGCAGGGGATGAAGGCGTTTAGAGATATGGGGAACGCTGCAACGGGGCAAGGCGAAGAAGGCGTTGAGGCAGGATATTTAGAGCGCAAGGCCCAAGAAGTATTTGAAGGGGGTGCTAAACTAGCCAATTATGGCAGCGAGAAAGGGCAACAAGCCTTTGCGAATAGTGGTGTACCCCTAGAATCTGGCGGCGTAGTAACCGACCCCAGTGCGGGGGCAGGCACAATAGCCAAGTCGGCGGCGGGATATGTGGCAGGGCAATTAACAAATTCACTGCCTTACATAGTCCCCTATCTGGCTGGCCCCGCCGCAGGGTTTGCGACAAATGTCGTGCAGATGTCTGGCGATAATACGCAAAACGCCTACGACAAACTAAAGAACAAGATAACGCAAGAAAACGGCGGCATACCCGCAACGGATGAGCAGGTATTAGAAAGTAAGCAACTAAACCCTATCATCTCTGTTATTGCCGCCGTGCCAGAGGCCGCTATTGAGCGATATTTTGGCGAGGGCTTCTTGGTAAAGAACTTAACAGAGGCGGTTGCCGCCAAGAAACTAAAGCAACTTGTCGCTGAAAAGGGGCAGGCAGGGCTTAAAGAGTTTGCACAAAAATACCTAAACAAGAATTTCGCCAAGGAATTTGCTGTTAATTTGGCAAAAGACGTTGCTGGCGAAGAAGTACAATCAGGTATAGAGGCTACGCAAGGCAGCTATCAGGCTGGCACCCCACAAACCGATGCAGGCGGCGGGGCAGACCGAAAAGTATATACAGAGACGTTGGCGGCGGCGGGTGCGCTAGGCGTAGGGCTTGCTGCGGCACCTGCTATAATCAACTCCGTTAAAAGCAAAGGCCCAGCCCCCATAACCGAGCAAACCGCCGCCTCAATGGCTGGCGCATACACCATGCCCAATGCCCCCAAGGCAAGCCCACAGAAAGGGGCTGGCGTGGTTGATGCTATCAACGGCATACTTATAGATGCCGAGCCTAGCAAGTCTCGTAGTGCGGCAATGAAGGCCGTTCTGGAGGATGCTATGGAGCATGACGATGTGCCCATAACAACGCAAGACTTGGCGGGGCTATCTACAACGACAGAGGCAGGTACAGATATAGTATCTAGGCTGCGCCCCGATGAGGAAGGTAATCTAACCCTTGTGCAAGATGGGGAGGAGTTGCGGCCTCTAACCAAAGAAGAAAGCGATGAGGCCAGCACCTTTGCTACGGCGAATTTATTGATAGGCGTTCATGCAGGCAGCCTAACCAAGGCTCATGCCAGAGTATTGACGGACATCCTAGATGGGGCTGCGATAGCGCAAGCCAAGCAGTCTGCCGTTAATGACGATGGCTCACCCAAGAACCCGTTAGCCCTAGCGGCTGATAATGCCCTTACAGCCCTAAAAGGTATAGCCGACAAGAATGTCTTAGATACCGAAAGCGGCAAGGTAAAAGAGGGCGAAGTGCCCCAAGAGTTGCAATGGCAACGTGAGGCACTAGATAATATAGGTTCTATGCAGGCGGGGGATGTGTTTCGTGCTATGGATGCCGACATGGTATTTAATGGCATAGATGCCGATGGCAATGTATCTATCACAGATAATAACGGGGCCACATTGACGCTTGCGCCAGAGCAAGTGGCGGGACTTATGACGGCCCAACGTGCCACTGATGCGGATGTGGCCGCACAGAAAGAGGCCGTATCGGCCTATGGCAATATACCCGCAAGCAGCCCTGCGTATGAGCCATTACGGGCAATGAAAGACTTCACGAAGTCTATGCGTGCTGCGTTCCCCAACTTGCAGGTTATTGCCGACAAGGGCGAGATGGATGCTGTAATCAACAAGAAAGGTATAGCCCTAAAAGATGGCGATACAGTCTATGGGTTTGTGCATAATGGCAAGGTGTACTTAGACCCCGACAAGGTTACAAAAGACACCCCTGCCCATGAGATACTAGGGCACGTACACAATAAACTGATGAAAGAGCAGATGCCTGACCTATATACTAAACTTACGGGTTTAGTTGGGCAGACACCGCTATATCAAGAGGTTGCTGATGATGAGTTCTATAAGGCACGTATAGCCGATGGCTCTATGACCGCCGATGATATTGCCGAGGAGGCGTTGGCGCAGTTTATAGCCAAGCACTACGGCAACCAACAATCCCCGTATGTGGGCACACGTTGGTATGAGAAATTGGCGGAGATAATCGGCAAGGCATGGCGTAAACTGTTCGGCAAAACGAAGCAGTTGGCAGACCTATCCCCTGCCGATATACAAACCCTAACGCTAGAATCTTTTGGGGATTTGTTGAACCAAGAGGTTAAGCGTGGGCAGTCTAGCATAGCCCAAAAAGGCGGTAAGGCAACGAACGCTACTGACATATCTTTGAACCTTGCCAGCGGAGTAGTACCGCAAGCAACAAACACTCAAGCAAATGAGAATTTACCCCAGACCAGCAACCAAGAACCAGCCAATGCTGGACTTCGGCAATCGCAAACAGAAGCATCAACTCAGCGAGCAGGAGTTGAACAGTCTCCACAAAATGCTTACCGACGAGAAGAAGCAAGGGAAGCCCTCAAACAACTAAGTAAAGACGGCGTTCTAGTAAGCTCGGCTAAAACTGGCAGCACGGGCAAGCCTATGACAGAGGCAGAAATAGATGGGCAAATGGCCCTTCTTGATGCTATGTCTAATGTATGGAGCAAGACGACAGGTAAAAACAACTTCTACGAGACGTTTATTTCAGACATCAAACGGGGCGACATAGCCTACGTTAAAAGTCTGGGCGGGGTTTTGTTCCAAGATGAAAGCGACCCTAAGCGGCCCACTTCTACCGTTTCCTTAGCCATATTCAAAGAACAGCAGTTTGAGAAGATGGTGGGGCAGAACGTATCTCCCCAATCTATAAAGGACTTTATTAAAGGCCGTGGCAAGCAAATTGAGAGAGATATAATCAACGAAGTCCTTGACTACGACAAGTATCAAGGCCAGAAACGTATATCTTTCAACGAGTTCAAGGCTGACGTAGAAATCCAAGTTATGAAACTTGAGAAGATACGCACGCAGTCTTATGCAACTTATGGCCGAGAAAACCTTGGCTCATCAAGAGATTATGGCGACGCAGAAACGGTCATTTTCAACTCGCCAATAAATCACGGCGAAAAAGGGCACTTTAGCGGGGACTTTGACACTTCTGGCTTATCTGATAAAGAGTGGGAGGTAAGTCTGCATTTTGTATCTTT
>Ga0114964_10003115_pt1 | contig 11314 bp, 13 predicted proteins | sample C_131016_MF_Meta_FD_92638 | JGI IMG/M metagenome (GOLD analysis project Ga0114964, IMG submission 92638) | Freshwater microbial communities from Lake Croche, Canada to study carbon cycling - C_131016_MF_MetaG | ecosystem: Environmental > Aquatic > Freshwater > Lake | place: Lake Croche, Canada... | reverse complement strand
TTTGGTTTCTAATGAAGGAGGAACAGTTCATATAGCCAAGGCGTTAAACAAACCTACCTTCACTCTATTTTCGCCTTACATCAACAAGGACGATTGGAGTAGTTTTGAAGATGGAAAATTTCATAAATCAGTTCATTTATTGGATTTTTTACCGAATGCCATTTCGGAATTGTCTTACGAACAAAATAAAGAAATTGAGAGAAACCCGAGGGAATTGTATTTGAAATTAACTCCAGCAATGATTTTACCTGAATTGGATTCTTTTTTGAAAGATAACTTACAATAATTTACTTTTTCACTATCCCAAAATCCGTCCAAGCGCTTTTTAAGTCTTTGGTTTCTTTACGGATTTGCAAGTTTTTTTCTAACATTTCAGGCTTAACATAGCCACGAGCATGATCTAAATGCACGCAAACCGTGGAATATCTAATTTGCTTGGTTTGAATGCCAAGATTAATCAATCGTTCTCCAAATTCTCGGTCTTCTCCTCCATATTGCATGCGTTCGTCAAAGCCGTTTACAGCAAGAAAATCTTTTTTCCAGCCCGATGCATTATGTCCGTTCCAACTGGCGGTGGTAGGTGTAATAGAGTTTAATAACGAACTTCGCAATCCGTTGGAAATAAACTTACTATTCTTAAACGAAAAATTAATTCCGTTATTTTTTAACCATTTAATATCAAAACATTTACCTGAATAAATATCTTCTTTGGTAATATTTTCCGATAAATTCATGGGTAGTTTATAATATCCTCCAGATAAAAAATAGCCTTCTTCACGTTGTTTGATGTGCTGCTCAATAAAGTCTTCTCGAGGAATACAATCGCCATCCGTCATCAAAATATAATCGGTAGTTGTAGCAAGAATCGCTTTGTTGAGAATAATTGTTTTTTGAAAACCAGTATCTTCATGCCAAACATGAATTATAGGATAAAAAACTTCCTTTTGGATTTCTTCAATGCAGTTTTTGGTTCTTTCGTCCGAACCATCGTCGGCAATGATTACTTCAAAATTTCTATAGGTTTGGGTATTGTATCCATAAAGCACTTTTTTCAACCATTCGGGAGAATTATAGGTACTTATAATAACTGAAATATCTTTCTTCATTGCATTGCAAAGATAAAATATTTTTTTTAAGTTTGAGCTCTACAATTAGACTATGCAAACCATTACTGTAATACTTCCTGCTTATAACGAAAAAGACTACATTCAGGACTGTTTGCAATCGGTTTCGTTTGCAAATCAGGTAATTCTTATCGATTCGTTTAGCACCGATAACACTGTTGAAATTGCTGAAAAATTTAATTGTGAAATCCTGCAACGCAAGTTTGATAATTTTTCCAATCAAAAAAACGAAGCCATAAAACATGCCACTTCCGATTGGATTTTATTCATTGATGCCGACGAACGCGTTACCCAAAAATTGAAATTTGAAATTTTGGAAACGATCAATAATCCAAAGCACGATGCCTATAAGATAAAGTTTCCGCACTTTTACATGAACCGTTTTTTATACCATACCGAAAATAAAGTAGTTCGATTGGTAAAGAATTCTAACATTCATTTTGAAGGACAAGTCCATGAAAAATTAATGCATCCTGGAACCGTTGGCTTATTGCAAAATTTCATGATTCATTACACTTACAAAGGGTTGTTTCATTATATAAAAAAGAAAGATTCTTATGCTTGGTTTCAAGCAAAAATGGCCAAAGACAAAAACAAATCGGCCAATTATTTTCATTTGTTTTTCAAACCTTTTTACCGTTTTTTTCACACCTACATCATCCGAAGAGGATTCATGGATGGAATTCCCGGTTTAGCGGTTGCATCTATCGATGCTTATGGCGTTTTCTCCAGATATGTAAAGATGATTTTGATTGATAAAGGTTTAAAATAACCGCAGTTTACCTAAGCGTAATTTCCATTTAAAAGCAAATAAACCGTCTTCTCCCTTAATGTCAATTCGTTGTACTTCAAATTTATTTTTAAATGGAAATTTATTTACTCGATTCCCAATTCGGAACGCCATTTGTATATTATTTTTTTCTAAAATCTGAAAGAAAACCTCTTTTGCTGTTCCTTTTTTTGGATAATTCCCATACGGATAGGCTATCACGGGAGTAACTTTCAATTCATTTTCAGAAATAAATTGGAAACTTTTATCTAGATCCTCCTGAATTTCCTCTGGATTTAAAGTACTATATTTTCTATGATAATACGAATGATGCGCCAATTCAATAATTTCCGTATCCAGGGATTTCAATTGCTCTATAGTCATGATTTTTTCGCTTCCTTCATTCCATAAATCTGCTTTTCCAACAAAGGAAAAAGGAATGAAAAAAGTAGCCTTAATAGCATATTTTTTCAATAATGGAAGTGCAAAAAGCAATTGATTCTCGGTAACATCATCAAAAGTTAGTACTACCGAATTATTTAAAATAATTGCATCATCACCCAATTCGGATGCAAAATAAGTGTGAAAATTCTTATCTTTCAAATATTTTAATTGTGCCTCAAATTTTGAAACAGAAATTGTTAACCCTAGACTATCCGTGTCGTTTAGAGTGATATTGTGGTACATTAAAATAGGTATTTTGGACACTTTTTGAATTTTGAAATACTATTGGTGTAAAAATATTATATTTGTATCATATTTCATCTATTTATATGTCACAAAATACCATTATTCCTAAAATAAGCGCCCTAGCAATTACTTTTAACGAAGAAGAAAATGTAGAAAGATATGTAAAGAGTTTATCATTTGCAGATGAGATTATTTTTGTAGACTCTAAAAGTACTGACAAAACTCTTGAATTTGCTAAGAAATTAGGAGTTCAAGTTATAGAAAGAGAATTTACTAACTTTTCTGAGCAACGAAATTTTGCAATCTGTCAGGCTAAAAATGATTGGATTGTGTTTTTTGATTTGGATGAAATTATTACCGAAGAATTAGAACAAGAAATTAAAAATACAGTCTTAAATCCAGATTCCAAAGTAGCTTTTTTTGTAAAAAGAAATTTCTTTTTTATGGGAAAAAGAATGAAATTTGGTGGTTGGCAAAATGATAAAGCCATACGCCTATTCAATAAGAACTTTTGTAAATACAACGGGAATTTGGTTCATGAAGAAGTAAAAGCTAATGGAGCCATTGGTGTTTTGAAAAATGCACTAAACCACCATAGCTACAAAAATTTTGATAATTACAATGATAAACTAAATTTATACAGCAAATTACAGGCTGAAAATTTATATAACAAAAAAGTTAAACCCAATGCCTACCATCTTATTTTCAGACCAATTTACCGTTTTTTATGGCAGTATCTATTTAGGTTGGGATTTCTGGATGGAAAAGAAGGATTCATTTTAGCCTATATTCACTCTTTTTCGGTATTCAAAAGGTATTTGCAACTTTGGATGTTGTATAGAAAAATTGATTAATAAAAATATTCGAATGTTTGATATAGCCTCCATTATTATTAATTACAATTCGAGTAAACTTACTCAAGAATGCGTTAATAGTATTATTTCTAAAACAAATCCTTCCCTTAATTATCAAATTATTGTGGTAGATAATTGTTCGGAAAAAGAAGATTATTTGTCTTTAAAACACTTTTGCGATGCACATCCCTTTACGAATTTACAACTTATTAGAAGTAAAATAAACACTGGTTTTGGAGGAGGAAATATGGCAGGTTTTCAATTTGCAAATGCTAAATATATTGCCTTTGTAAATAACGATACGGTTTTTTTAAACGATTGCTTTTCTATTTTAAAAACTGCTTTAGAAAAAGACAACTCTATAGCAATGGTTGGAGGTCAATCCTATTCGGAAACGGGAAAACAAATGGTGGCTTTTGATCATTTCGCATCTATATCCAAAGAATTATTTGGACGTGATTTTCTAGAAAAAATAAATCCTAAGAAATATCCAAAACGAAAATTAGAATACACTAATCCAGTTGAAGTAAACTACGTTCAAGGTAGTTTTATGCTAGTAAGAACCGAAGATTTTAATGCTGTTGGTGGATTTGACACCAACATCTTTTTATATTACGAAGAAACCGATTTGTGCATGCGTTTAGCCAAATTAAATAAGTCATGCTACTTAATTCCCGAAGCCAAATACATTCATTATCACGGTGCTAGTACCCCTCAAAATATTGCGATTAAAACCGAACTTAAAATTTCTTTATTATATATTATTAGAAAACATTATGGGTTCCTTTCATTTTATTTTTTATTGAATTATCTAAGAATAAACTATGTTTTCAGCACCATTTTCAAACCAAAATATTGGTATCTTCTGAAAGTACTTTTGGCAGGAGCACCACTTTCAAAATCCCTAAAAACAAAGCAAATAATCAAAGAAATTTAAGATGAAATTATCCGTAGCACTTTGCACCTATAATGGAAGTAAATTTATTGAACAACAGATAAATTCTATTTTAAATCAAACAATTAAAGTAGATGAAATAATTGTTTGCGACGATAAATCTACCGATGCTACGGTTGCAATTCTTAAAGAACTTCAGGTTGCAAATCCCTGCATTGTAATTATTGAAAATGAACTGAATTTAAGAAGTACTAAAAATTTTGAAAAGGCAATCCAACGCTGCTCTGGAGATTATATTTTTCTTGCGGATCAAGATGATCTTTGGAACGAAGAAAAAGTAGCTAAAACACTTGCCATTTTTAACGAAAACCCTTCGGCCGAAGGAGTTTTTTCTAATGCAGATTTAATTGATGCTAATGGAAATTCATTATCCAATAAAACCATTTGGGATTCGGTTTTTTTCTTTGAAAAAGAACTGCCAAAACCAATAGATTTTATTGACATTATTTTCAAAAATGGAAATATAGTAACTGGTGCTACACTTTGTATTAAAAAAGAAGTAAAATCTTTTATTTTTCCTTTTTCGGAGGATAATTTACACGACGAATGGATTGCATCCTTATTGGCTTTTAGAAATACTCTATATTATTCGACTGAAAATTTAATATCCTATCGAATTCATGAAAACCAACAAGTTGGAATGAAAAACAGGAATAAATTGGAAGAGATAACTCGAAAAAAGCGAATTATTATAGGCTTAGATACTCCTAAAAGTTTCCAGGAACATCGCTTTTTATTAAAAAAAATGTTTTTAAAACAGAAAGAATTATTAAATTTCCAAAAATATAATTTTGCATTTATTGATTTTCAAAAATTACAAAAAGACAATCTTTTAGAATGGAAATTATATATAGAAAAGACTAAAAAAGCATTTCCAATACAATATAAAATAACCTCTTTAATAGATACTCTACTTGGAAAAAGAACCTTATAATATGGAAAGTAACTTTGCTGCTTGTGTAATTCTTTACCATCCTAAAAAAGAAGATCTTGCCAATCTTTTTACTTATTGTTCTAAAGTAGAACAGGTTTATATTTTTGACAATACTGAAGGGAAAAGCAATGAAAATCTCTTTACCGAAATTGAAAATTCAAGTTATTTTTGGGATGGCGAAAACAAAGGTTTATCTATTCGATTAAATGAAGCTTGCCAAAGAGCAATTGAGGATAATTTTGATTATTTGCTTACAATGGATCAAGATTCTTCCTTTTTAGAAGAAAATATTGATTGTTATTTTAATGCTATTTTAAACTTTAAAAATAAAGAAACCATTGCTATTTTTGGTTTGGAATACGATAAAGAATACCTTCCTGTAAAAAAAGACCAAGTTATTATTGAAAAAAAAGACCATTTAATTACCTCGGCATCGGTAATGAATTTAAAGCTATTTCCAACCATTGGTGGATTTGATGAAAATCTATTTATTGATGGTGTCGATATTGATTATTGCTATGCTGCTATGACTAAGGGCTTGGACAATATTCAATTTAAAAATAATTATTTCAAACATTCATTAGGAGAACCGGTAAGAAAAGGTTCGGTTACATCCTTATATCTGCTAAAAAAGAATGTTCGAATTCATTCTGCTATCCGTGTATATTACATGAAGCGAAATATGCTGTATTTAGAAGAAAAATACGGTGCTCTTTTCCCAGAATTTATCCAAAAACAAAAGAAAGTTTACCAAAGACATATTAAACGATGTATTAAATATTCGGATTCTTTTATTAAAGTTCTAAAATTACGAAATCAAGCAATTTCAGATTATAAGAATAAAAAAATGGGGAAAATTGTTTTATAAATTCTATTTAAAATCAATAGTTCCTTTGTAATAATTAGTTACATTGTCTTGCAATCTTTTGTAACTATATATTTTAGAAAGCATTACATTCAACTTACTATTATATTCGATATATTTTTCGGGGTTTTCAAAGTGTTTTATATCCTTAATAATATTTTCTAAAAGCAAATCAAAACTATCATATACTGATGGCAATCCTTGAAAATCAGGCTTGAAAAATATATCATTATATACTGCAAAAGAAACACTTCCTGAAAAAATAGATTCTACAAAATAGCCATCTAAACCCTCTCCAAAAGTAATCGTAAATTTAGCCCTTGAAATGGTTTCTTTATATTCATCATAGGTCATATTTTGAATAATTATTATTTCATATTCTGGCAACATCTGTTTTAATTTGGAAATAATTTCCTCTTTGGTTACTAAAGTATCACTTGGCACTCTATCTATTTCATCAGGAGATAGAACAATACAATTGTCTTTATCTGAAAAACTTCTTGTTTTATAGGGTGATGGAGATAGCCAAGGCGATAATAAATGCAGTGGAATGTCATAATAATAACGTCTTTCTATTGTAGCATATTTCTCATGTGCAACCGTCATGGTTAAATTAGGAACCCACTTTTTTAAATCTTTAACATGCTTTAAATCGGGCATTAATAAATCGTTTTGATTTAATATATTGATTTTAAAAAAGTTACTCTTAAATGCCCAATTATTAAAAGAAACTAAATCGGGGTTGTTTTCTTTAAATAGTGGGATCATATAATCTGGAATATGAACTTCTAGAAATTCTAAATTATTGAAATATTTTATTATTTCATTAAAATTAAAAATCACCATATCGTTCTCAAATTTTGAAAACTTATAGTCTAAACCCTTAACATTTGGCAAAAAACTTGCAACAACATTACAATTATGCAACTCTTTAAGTTCTTTAACTACCTTATATATGGTACAAATTGATAATATTCCGCCAGAAATTACATCAACCTCTTTGGGAACAAAAAAAAGCACCAATCGTTTCGATTTTTTAAAATCATTCTTTTTGAACTGGTTTTTAAAAATCCAACTCTTAAACTTCCTTTTTGCCTTCTTAATTTCCTTACTGATACTCATTAATCGCTTAAATTAAAAATTCTTTTATTACTTTTACCACGCAAAGATAAAATAGTTTATTACTTTTTAAATTATTTACTTTAAACAAAACATAATTTATGATTCTAGTAACAAAAACATTTTTGCCTCCACAGGAAGAATATAACAAACAAATAAAACGAGCATGGGATAATGCATGGCTTACTAACCGTGGAGAACTTACTTTAGAACTGGAACAAAAACTAAAGCAATACTTAGGTATTTCTAACATCATTATGACTAATAATGGTACTTTACCAATACAAATAGGGTTAAAACTTCTGGCTAAAGGAGGAGAAGTAATTACTACTCCTTTTTCTTATGTAGCAACATCTGCGGCTATAATTTGGGAGAACTGCAAACCAGTTTTTGTGGATATTGATCCAGAGCATTTAACAATAGATGAAAGCAAAATAGAAGACGCTATTACATCTAAAACAACATCAATTTTAGCAACTCATGTTTTTGGAAATCCTTGCAATGTAGAGGTAATTGAAACTATAGCAAAAAAACATAACTTAAGTGTAATTTATGATGCGGCACACTGTTTTGGAGTAAATTATAAAGAGCAATCTATATTTAATTATGGCGATGTAAGTACGTGTAGTTTTCATGCAACTAAAATATTTCATACTGCCGAAGGTGGCGCTATGTTTTGTAACGATGAAAAATTATACCATAAATTATTTTATAGTCATAATTTTGGACACAATGGCCCTTTAGAATTTCATGGTTTAGGAATTAATGCTAAAATTTCGGAATTGCAATCGGCAATGGGATTATCCATATTTCCTTATATAGAAACTATTTTTAGTGAACGTAAAAAAGTGGTTGATTTCTATGATTCTCAATTAAATTTTCCCTATTTATCTAAGATTAAAATTAGAGAAAACACTCAATGGAATTACAGTTACTATCCGGTAATTTTTGATTCTCAAAATACTTTATTAAAAGTTTTAAAAGCATTAGAAAATGAAAATATTATTCCAAGACGCTATTTTTATCCCTCTTTAAATACCATTCCATACGTTAATGGAGGAACAATGCCTATATCGGAATCTATTTCAGAGCGAATAGTATGCTTGCCTTTATATGTAGGATTGAATGAAATAGATCTTGAAAAAATTGTTACTATTATAAATAAAAACATATGTTAATCATTGGAGCAAAAGGATTTGCAAAAGAAGTTCTTGAAGTTTTACATCAAAATAGCACCCTATCAAATGTTGCTTTTTTTGATGATGTAAATGAAGAGGTTGTAGGGAAATTATACAATAAATTTCCGATATTAAAATCGATAGAAGAGGTGCAAAAGTATTTTAGATCTACTTCAAATAAATTCACCATCGGAATAGGAAATCCAGTATTACGAAAAAAACTACAGGATAAATTTACACAATTAGGTGGCGAATTTACCTCAACAATTAGTACCAAAGCATCTATTGGAAACTATGGCAATACTATAAATGAAGGTTGTAATATTATGACTGGAGTAGTTATAACCAATGATGTTCTTATTGGCAAAGGAACCCTTGTTAATTTAAATTGTACTATTGGTCACGATTGCAAAATTGGAGAGTTTGTAGAAATGTCGCCCGGAGTTCATATTTCAGGGAATTGTGAAATTGGAGCATATACCAATATTGGAACAAACGCAACCCTACTTCCTAAAATAAAAATAGGAGAAAATGTAATAATTGCTGCAGGAGCAGTAGTTACAAAAGATGTACCCGATAATTGCATGGTTGCGGGCATACCTGCAATCATAAAAAAAGAATTAGCCCCACTTACCTTTTAATTTAAAATATGAGCGATATAAATACCGAAGTTCACAATGCTTACGAAGTCATAAAAAATGGCGGAATTATTCTTTATCCAACGGATACCGTTTGGGGAATTGGCTGCGATGCTACTAATGAAGAGGCTGTTGCCAAAATTTACGCCTTAAAACAGCGTTCCGATTCTAAAAGCATGATTGTCTTGATGAATGGCGACAAAATGATGTATAGTGTTTTTAAGGAAATTCCTGATTTAGCATGGGAAATATGGGATTTATCGAATCCAAATGATGATGAACTTGAAAAACAAAAAGCAACCACTTTAATATTGGATAACCCAAGAAATGTGGCGCAAAATTTAATAGCCGAAGATAAAACGCTAGGAGTTAGAATTGTAAAAGAACCTTTTTGTTTCAAACTTTTAGAGCGAATGAAAAGACCTTTAGTTTCAACTTCGGCCAATATTTCTGGCATGTTTGCACCTAAAACTTTTAAAGAAATAACTCCCGAAATTATAAAAGGTGTTGACTATGTAGTAAATTTGCAACAAGATAAGGTTTGTAAAAACCCATCTACGATAATAAAATTGTCTTTAGATAATCAAGTTAAAGTTATACGAAAATAAGACCTAAAGCCAAAGGGAGCATTAAAATTAGAATTATACATTTTCATTTTGTAACTTTGAAAAAAGAATTTATGATAAATCTACCTTCTATATTCAAAAATAAAGCTGTTGCAATTGAACTACTTTGCAGAGAAAATAAAGTAGGTAAATTATACCTCTTTGGATCTGCATTAAAACCAAATTATTCTAAAAATAGTGATGTTGATTTAATTATAGAAATTGAAGAAGAAAACCCTATTCTTAAAGGAGAATTATTAATGAAAACTTGGTCAGATCTAGAAAATATTTTCAAAAGAAAAGTGGATTTATTAACATCTAAAAATGTAAAAAATCCGATATTAAAAAAATCAATAGAAGAAAATATTCAATTAATTTATGACCGAAATAACTAACAAATATTTAGTCGACATTCTGCTTTCTATTGAATTAATTGATGACTTTTTCACGAATTGTTCTTCATTTATGGATTATAAATTAGATTTAAAAACTAAAAGTGCCGTGGAACGCCAACTTATAATTATAGGAGAAGTTATCAATAAAATTAAAAAAGCAGATGATTTAGAACTTTCTCATTCCAAAGAAATTATAAATTTTAGAAATAGATTGGTTCATGCTTACGATTCTATTGATGATGCAATAGTTTGGGCAATAAAATACAATCACTTACCAAAATTAAAAACTGAAGTTGAAGCCCTTTTAAAATGAATTATAAAACTTCACTAAACAACCCCATATTTAAAATCATTGCACAAGCAAGTCAAGAACTTAACATGGATAGTTATGTAATTGGCGGTTTTGTTCGCGATTTTTTATTGCAACGCGATTTTAAAAAGGACATTGATATTGTTGCCATTGGATCTGGAATTGATTTGGCATTAAAAGTATCCGAATTACTACCCAACAAACCAAAAGTACAGGTTTTTAAGAATTATGGAACAGCCATGCTTCGCTATAAAGAAATGGATATAGAGTTTGTTGGCGCAAGAAAAGAAAGCTACAACCTAGAAAGTCGCAACCCAATTGTAGAAAACGGAACTCTAGAAGACGACCAAAATCGACGGGATTTTACTATAAATGCTTTGGCTTTTTCTTTGAATTTAAATAATTACGGAGACTTAGTAGATCCGTTTGATGGCTTAGCCGATTTAGAAAATAAAATTCTCAAAACTCCTTTAAACCCTGATATTACTTATTCCGATGATCCTTTGCGAATGCTTCGCGGAATTCGATTTGCTACCCAATTAAATTTTGAAATTGAAGCCGAATCGTTAACGGCAATTGAACGCAATAAAGAACGCATCAATATCATTTCTGGCGAAAGAATTGTGGATGAATTAAATAAAATTCTTTCTACAGATAAACCATCTATTGGATTTTTACATTTATACAAAACTGGACTTTTAGATATTATTTTACCCGAATTAACGGCTTTAAATAATGTTGAAGAAATTGAAGGTCATACCCACAAAAACAACTTTTACCATACTTTAGAAGTTGTGGATAATATTTGCCCAAATACTGAAGATGTTTGGTTGCGTTGGTCGGCTTTACTGCACGATATTGGAAAAGCACCTACCAAA
>Ga0114964_10003113_pt1 | contig 11317 bp, 11 predicted proteins | sample C_131016_MF_Meta_FD_92638 | JGI IMG/M metagenome (GOLD analysis project Ga0114964, IMG submission 92638) | Freshwater microbial communities from Lake Croche, Canada to study carbon cycling - C_131016_MF_MetaG | ecosystem: Environmental > Aquatic > Freshwater > Lake | place: Lake Croche, Canada... | reverse complement strand
ATCAAGTGGTTCAATGAACGTAAAAATATGCGTAAATTGGCCAAGAAGTTTGCTGATGAAAAAGATTGGGAACAATATGAATTTTATGATCAACGTCAAAAAATTCAGAAGATCTTGCTCAATTCAATTTATGGATGTTTAGGGTTGCCAGTGTTTCGTTTTTATGATAAAGACAATGCAGCCGCTGTAACTTTATCAGGTCAAGATATCATTAAAACTGCTAGCAAATCAATCAATCAATATTATAAGAGTATATTGGGGCCGTCGGACACAGATTATGTTATATATGTAGACACTGACTCAGTTTTTGTGAGTGCATTACCAATCATTCAAAAAACCATGCCTGATATTGATTTGAATGACGAAACTCAAATGACTGATGCGATTCTTAAAGTTTGCGAAGAAACACAATCTTATGTCAACAAAATGTTTGATGTTATGGCGTTACGATTATTTAATCTCAAGACACATAGATTTGATGCAAAACAAGAAGTTATTGCTAAAACGTCGTTTTGGTTGGCAAAAAAGAGATATGCACAGTTTATTATCAACAAAGGTGGAGTTGTATGTGATGAATTGGAAGTCAAAGGTATTGATGTGGTCCGAAGTTCATTTCCAGCCAAATTCAGAACTTTTATGAAACAATTCTTGATTGATTTGTTAAAAAAGGTGCCTGTAGATGTCTTGGATAAGAACATCTTGGAATTCAAAGCATCAATGAAAGATTTGAATGTAATTGATTTGGCCAAGACTACCAGTGTTAAGTTTATGAGTCAGGATAAAAAGAAAAATTATAATCCAAAAACCAGACAACCGTTTCAAATTATGTCGGGATCCCCCGCACAAGTAAAAGCGGCGATATATTATAATGATTTGTTGAATAAGTTTGAATTGACCAAAATTATTCCGCCGATATTTCATGGTCAAAAGATTAAATGGGTATATTTGAAACAAAACGAATATGATATTGACTGTTTGGCCATGAAGGCTGATGGAACCGATCCAGATCAAATTCTTGAATTTATTGAAAAGTATATTGACAGAAATACAATGTATGAGCAAGAACTAAAGAGTAAATTGATTGATTTTTATCGTGTTCTTGGTTGGAGTTATCCTGATGAAAACGATGCAAAGGCGAGTGAATTTTTCGGATTCTAAATAATTATGAAAGACAAAAAATATAGAGATCTTCTTACAATATTGGAAGATGGTTGTAAATTGCAACTTAAAACCAGCAGCGGAACTGTTATTTGCGATCGTTATGAAAGGGTTGTAGTGGGGCAACGTGGACCATATGTAGAATTGACAAAAAATCAAATCAACGAAAAGTGTTTGTATATTCCATCAGAACAGTTATATAGACTAACAGATCCACGCATCTATTATATTGAGTTTAGAACGTCAGATGAAAGCAATATAAAGGTGTATTATCAAATGCGAACGGTAGCATATGCTGATTACAGAATTGGTTATTTTTATATATCCCCGTCAGATTTACAAAAAGTCAATGGTGATGTTTGTATGAAAAGTGACGAATCAAGTTTTCAACTTGCTGGAAACTTTTTTGAATTTGAAGAACAAATATAATATGACAAATGACCTGATTATATAACGTTTCAAGCAGACGAATCAAATCGTCAGAGATTATATAAAATGTTGATTAAACATATTGTTGCAAAAATTAAAACATATAAACAAATAGATTATAATCCAGCCAATAACCCATTGGATAACGAATCTTTGCAAGATGGAGAATATTGGTTAAAAAAAGTAGACTAATAAGTAATCTAGGTTAATCTTAGTAAACATAGAATGTATTAAAAATATGACAAAAGAAACACTAAAAACATTTATAAATAAGTATTATCTCGGCGGAACCATTGAAAGCGTTAAACTAATTGTAGACAACGCATCAAAGACACTAAAAACCAATGCAATCACCGACGACAAAAACGTCTTGATTTCGGTTGTGAAGAATAATTTTGATGATTTGACTGACGCAGAAATTGGCGTGAATGATACTTCAAAATTACTCAAGTTATTGGGTGTATTGGGTGATGAAATCACAGGAGAATACAATATGCACAATGGTAAGATGACTAGCATAACTTTAAGAGATACCAACAGTGATGTACAATATGTCACGGCGGACCACAGTGTGATACCTTCGGCACCTCCTCTCAAGAAAGTTCCTCCATTTAATGTAGAAATTCTACTGGACGGTGATTTTGTCAATAGATTCATTGCTTCCAAGAATGCGTTGCCAGATGTTGATACATTCACGTTGTTGATGAACAAGAAGGATATATTGGAGTTTGTATTAGGATATTCCAATATCAATACAAATCGTATTAAGTTGAATATCAATACTACTGCTGGAAAAGACACAGTAACCAAGAACATTCATTTCAATGCAAATCACTTTAAAGAAATTCTCATGGCAAACAGAGATTGTAGTGGTGCCGTGCTAAAAATTAGTGACGCTGGATTGGCAAGTGTTGAATTTGTATGTGGAGAATACACTTCCAATTATTATATCGTTGAAACCAAGAGCGTTGACTGATATACTGTATTTTTAATAGAAAAGCGAGAACACAAACATACGTCATCTGATTGTGGCTTCTTTTACCTGTTGTAGGAGAAGCCACTTTCTATTTGTAAATAATTTATGAGCCTTATTGAATTTGAAGAAGTAAAACAAACTAAAGAAACACATTATCTTTGGGCAGAGAAATATAGGCCCACTACATTAGAGAGTTATATTGGAAATCAACAGTTGAAAGATACAGTTAGAACTTTTATTACGAAGGGAGATATTCCACATTTGTTATTTTATGGAACGGCAGGTACGGGTAAAACTACATTGGCCAAGGTTACTACAAAGAATGTTGATTGTGATGTAATGTATATCAATGCATCCGATGAAAACAGTGTAGATAATGTTAGAACCAAGATTAAAGGTTTTGCGAGTAGTGTCGGTTTTAGGAATATTAAAGTTATTATTCTTGACGAGGCAGATTTCTTGAGTCCAGAAGCACAAGCTGCCCTTCGTAATATGATGGAAACTTATAGTTTGACTACCCGATTCATATTGACGTGCAATTATGTAGAAAAGATTATACCTGCGTTGGTATCTCGGTGCCAAACATTTAAAATTGAACCAATCAGCAAAAAAGAAGTCGCAATTCATCTCAAGAATATTCTTGACAAAGAGACCATCAAATATACATCCCAAGATTTGGGATATATTGTAAATACATATTATCCAGATATTCGTAAGATATTAAACTATTCACAGCAAAGTATAATAGATGGTGTTATTAAAATAAATGATGAAAACAGTATTGATGCCGATTTGAAGTCAAAAATTATTGAACAATTAACGAACCGCACCTCCGTCAGTTTCAATACTATCAGACAATTGGTAGCAGATGAAGGAGTTCGTCAATTTGAAGAGATGTATCAGACATTGTTTGATAAGGTAGACGAATATGCACTCGGAAAACAAACACTTGCTATTTTGACTATAGCCGAATATCTATATCAAAGTAGTTTGGTTGCAAATAAAGAAATCACATTTATGGCATGTATCGCAAGATTATTGAAAGAATTGAAATAGTTCGTATATTTATGTGTAATATGTTATGATAAACGATTGTTATGATTTGATAAAATCCAAGGTTTTATACATTAGCCAAAGCGGCACGTCTGGATATGCGAATGCTGCTAAAGGTCATGTATATGATTTGATTAAGAAAAAAATAAATGTAAAGTGGGTAACGTTTGAAACCGATTCAACCAATACCACAGAAACATCTGATTTTGATAGCTATATATCAAAATGTAAGAAAAAAATAATAATGGATGTGGATTGTTTGATTGTGCATTCCACGCCAGATTTATGGAAGTCATTGTTGACCAAAGAACATACTGACGGCGTTAAAACAATTGTTGGTAGAACCGTATGGGAATTTGAAAAATTGATACCTGAGTGGGTTGATATTATAAATAATAGTATAGTTGATTATGTGAGTGTTCCTACTGAATGGAACAAACAAAATTTTATAAATAGTGGAGTTACAAAACCTATATTGGTTGATCCGCACGTTTATGTAGATTTTCCGTACAGCCGCCATACAATTGAACATTTTTTCACTGATAAAAGTGTGGTGTTTTGTAATTCTCTGATTGACATTGAAAACATAAAGAATACATATAAGTTTTATACAATAGGACAATTCACTGATCGTAAAGGAATACGTGAAACGATTGAAATGTTTTGTAAAACTTTTACGCGAGATGACGGCGTTACATTGTTCGTAAAAACTTTTCGTGAGAACTATTCCCAACAAGAACAAAATAAATGTATAGAAACAATATTTTCTATAATAAAAGATAGTAATAATATAGCTTACGCGCCTATTATTCTAATAAAAGAAAATTTGTCATATGACGAAATACATTCATTGCATGATTTGTGTGATTGTTATGTTCAGTTTCCAAGAACCGAAGGATTTGGATTGGGAATATTTGATGCATACAAGAAAAATAAAAACATAGTAGTTACTGGATATGGTGGTCACGTAGAATACTTGAAGAAAAATTATGCTGGATTGGTTGCATATGATTTACAAGATTTAGATAATCAAACATTTCCCAATTATAATTTAGACAATACATATAAGTGGGCAATTACTGACAAAAAGTCTGCATATGACAAGTTAAATGCGGCACTTCAACGCTTTCAACCAATATCACTAAAAAAAGTTTCACCTTCAATATTATACATAGGTCAATATGGCACATCTGGATATGCGTCTGCTGCCAAACAGTATATTGCCGATTATGTATTAAAAGGTATTCCGGTAACGTGGCAACCATTAAAATTTGATACATCTGAATTACATGATGATTGTTATGTCAATATATTGGCCAAATCTGCAATTAATAAGAAGATTCAATATGACACAGTAATATTACATTGTACTCCCGATTTATGGAAACAATATATAACTGAAAATGATAATGTTTGGAAAAACAAAAAGATTATTGGATATACTGTTTGGGAAACTAACCGATTAAAACCTGAGTGGGTAGATGGTATAAATAGTGTACATGAGGTATGGTGTCCATCTACATATAACGAGCGGTGTTTTATTGAAAGTGGAGTCATAATACCAATCAAAGTGGTGCCTCATTTATTCTATAAAAAGAAATTGCCGACGGAATCTAAAATAAGAGAGTTAGATGATGATCGTTATACATTTTATAATATCAGTGAATTGAACCATAGAAAAAATGTATTGGAAATGGTAGATTCATTTTGTGCTGAATTTACATACGATGATAGTGTTCAATTGCTTTTAAAATTACATTATAAAGATCATTCGGCTGCAAATAAAGAGTATTGTAAAAATCAAATTGATGATATATTGAGTAAATATAGCAATCCACCAAAGGTCGTGGTTATATGTGATAGTTTGAATGAAGATCGATTATTAGCATTACATGCTCATGGTGATTGTTATGTTAGTTTGACTCGTAGTGAGGGATTTGGTTTGACTATATTTGATGCATATAATTATGGAAAACGTGTTATTGTAACAGGTTATGGTGGACAACTTGATTATCTTGGTATACAATATAGTGGACTGGTGAATTATACATTGGTTGATGTAAACAACATGGAATCATTTAATGGTAATTATAATCATTCAGATCAATTATGGGCACAACCAGATTTGCAACATTTTAGAAAGTTAATAAGAAATTGTTATGAAAATCAACTTTAAACAGTTAGACACAAATAGTGAAAAGATCTTGAAATTCACTTATGGATTATATCCAATTGAAGTAGGTCGCACGTCAACGTGGGTATGGACTGATAATTTGTTTGGTGGCGAGTCAAATGATATAAAGTCATTGACTATAGCCGCGACATCCGAAATTGAAAATACGTTGTTATTTAACGGTGAAGAAATGGAAATTCAAAAAGACTGTCTTAATATTATAAGATTGAATCTTGAGAACAAAAAACAATTTGAATTGAAATTGGTAAATACATTTACGACTGCATCGGATCAACGCAAATTGGGAATCAGAATATCAAACATTTATGTTGATGGTGAGATTATTTTTTAATAAAAAGAAAATAATTATGAAATTAAATAATATATCATATTCTATTGGATGGTATGAAATAGAAAACGATGGAACAAAAAAATATCGTTGGTCTCAACCAAACAGTCAACTATTAATTCCAGATCAAAAATGTTCACATATTAATTTATTTATTGGATGTGACAGAGATAAAACTATAGATGTAAAATATAATGATGGCACAAAATTTACAATTAATATAAAAAAAGGATGGTTTATATATAAAATTCTATATAGTCCAGTAATTAATTTTATGAGTGATAAATTACAAATAGATGATGTAAATGAAACTAGAAATTTATCGTTTATGTTATCTGATATATCTTTAGTCGAAGAAAATCAACTCATGGAATCAACTAAATTTAGTATTAAAAATATTAAATCAAATTGGTTTGATTTAGTTTATGAATTATATGAAACAAAACATGCATATATTGAAATTGAAACATTAACACAAACAAAAAAATATCCAGTATTTACTGGCGGTGAACGAAGTATTTCATTTAAAATATCAGAAAATGATATTATTGATAATGAATTTATATATAAAATTAAAATAAATAAAAATATTAATATATTGATTAAATCAATTATTAATAGAGAACATTTTTATGATTTTTTAGGTTTAGAAAAAAATGCAACACCAGAAACATTAAAGAATAAAAATAATACTATTAAGATAAGTCAAACCGCTCGTATGACATTACAATGGTTTGTAACGTGGAAATGTAATATGTCTTGCAATTATTGCTGGCAAGAATCCGCAGGTAATATCTACAGGAATATTAGTGGAAAACAAATTAAAAAACCAGAAGAGTGGGCGAGTAAGTTTAATAGTTTAAATCCAGCGCAATTATATTTTACAGGAGGAGAGCCTTCTTTATACAAAGAATTGCCTGAACTAATAAACTTGTTAAATCCGAATATTCAATTGATGATGACATCAAATTTTGGAAAAACATTTGATATTGACAAATGGAAAAATATTGATACTTCTAGATGGGGCAGTATATTTTTTAGTTTTCATCCTACACAATGGAAGAATCCCGATGAGTTTTTTATTAAATTGAATTCATTTATGAAATATTTTGATCCAAATAAAATTGGCATTGAAATGGTTTTACATCCAGATAATATTAATTTAGTAGATCCCAATAAAATTATAAATTATTCAACTAAATATAATTTACTTACTCCACATTTAGATGAGTTTGTTTATTCAGGTATTAATAAATTAAATTTTAAATTTAAAAATAATATCACGGATATGTTTTATAATGAAAATATTAATAATAGTTATAAATTTACAAATGAAACAAAAGAAAAAAACAGACAGCCAGTTTATTGTCCGGCAGGTTGGAAACGAATAAATATTGATTTTGAGGGAAATATTTTTACTTGTATGAGTGCTATTGATCGATCAAAATTATTTGATTCAAGTGCAATGCCTCATTATTCTCCAATTGCAAATATTTTTGATGAAAATTTTAAATTACGTGAGGAACCAATATTATGTTGGGAGTCATTTAGATGTTCTGCATGTGATTATCAATCAATTCAACAAGCATGGACTCCTTACAAAAAAGATTTTAATTATCAATTACCCATACCAGAATAACTATGAATAAAATAAATGTTTATTATTTTGATTTCGGAAAATATTATAGAGCATGGCCAGCAATAGGGACATGTTCTCAATTACGAATATTACATACAATTAAATGCTATTGTAAAGAACATAATTTGTTATTTATGCCCAAATTAACTATAAATGGTGTTGATTATTATGAAAAATTCTTCAAAAGAGATATAAATTGGGATGTTAAAAATGTAAATTATATCCGAACGCCATCAAATGAAATTCCATACACTGCCGATTTGGAAAATATATATCATAATACATTTTCAGAGAGTATTAAATTTAATGATGATTTTTCGGAAAAATGTGAAAAAATATTTGAAAATTTAAATAGTCCAAAAATTGGAATTAATATAAGAGAGACTGATAAAATTGAAGATATTTATACTGCATTTCCTACATTTTTTTATGAAAATTTAGTTAAATCATTAAATGAAAATATTTTTATAAGTTCTGATTGTAATTATTCAATAAATAAATTAATTAAATATTCTAATGTTAAAACGTTAAATACACAAAGAAGTGAAAATTTTCTTCCAATTCATAGAATGCATCATATTAAATTAAATAAAAATAGAGAAATTTCTGAATTACAACAAATTGAAGAATTATTAACTGAAGTTTATATTTTTACAAAACTTAATAAAATATATTATGGAGTATTTAATGGAGTAATATCTATTTCTCAATTGCTTAATCCTTCAATACAATTGATTCCTATGTCAACTTTTCTTGATGAAAACATGAAACAAATATTAAATTATTATAGTGACCGTGAAAAATTTTTATGGAAATTGATAGATCAAGAAATTAATCTAGGCAAAGATATCCCTACTACATGGATTGCACCGGAAAGAAATGATATGAATTCTCCCATTTAAAAATAATTATTTAATATATGAAAAATGTACTTATTGGAATACCTGTAAAAAATTGTGCCAAATGGTTAGAAACTGTCGTTGATCAAATTATTAACATTGATTATCCTAAACAATATATTTCTATTATATTTTTGGAAAATGATAGTGTTGACAATTCATTAGATGTCATCAGACATTGTTGTAATAATAAATTATCACGATATCCATATAAATTTATACATTATGAAAAACGAGATGTCGGATTTCATTTACCACATGAATCTAGACATGATTTTAGACATATGGAAGGTCGAATGAATAGTTTAAAAATTATTCGTAATTATATAGTAGATACTTATTTAAAAGATAATGATTATCTATGGTGGGTCGATGCAGATTACAAAATAATTCCGATGGATTTATTAAAAATAGCAATTACTCATAAAAAAGATATAATGATGCCTAGAGTAGAAGTAAATGGAATTAATTATGATGGTATGACTTGTGGATTTGTAAACAATCAACCATATAATATTAAAGAAATATCAACATTAGTTGGTGAAGAAATTTATCCAATGGAGATAACAGAATGTGCGGCGATTATTTCAAATAAAGTTTTTGAATCTGGTATACGATATGATAGTTGTATTGTAAAATTAAATGACGGTAGTGAGACATTTTTACAGGAAGGGCCGTATTTTTCATACCACGCAAAACAAAAAGGATTCAAATTATATGGTATGTTAAAGCATATAATTGAACATCAAGAAATTGATGGAACTACACCATTTGATTTTTAATTATGTATATTAATTTAAAAAATATTGAAGTAAATGTATTAACAATACCTAGTAATATTGATAGGTTAAACAATTTTAAACAAGTATTTGAAAATAAGTTATCATACAATGTATATTATGGTGTAACATTACCACGTCCGATTGGATGTGATATTTCGTTGATTAAATTGTGGAATCGTATAAAACCTCCCATATTAATTTTAGAAGATGATTGTTGCCCAACTGAATATTTTACTACTGAATTAAATATACCCGACGACGCTGATGTAGTACATATAGGAACATCAGGTTGGGGCGTTACGAATGGTATATCTAAACGGGATAATTTTAACTTAACAAAATATAACGACGAATATTATAAAATTAGTGGAATGACAAGTACACATGGCATGTTATTTATCACGGAAAAATATATAAATAGTTTGATAAAAATAGGTGAAAACTATCCTGTATTATGTGATGTTGGTGGCGTCGGAATTGATTACTTTACGTGTCAACTTCAATATCAGCACAATGTATATGGTGTTGCTAAACCACTGGTATACCAAAATGATCCTTCCACGGAAGGTATGACAAAATATCCATTGGAGGGTATTTATAAAGAGAAAAACATATAATTACATTTTTGAATATATAAATTTGTTATATCCATCATAATTAGTCTGTGGTGTTTCGCTTTCAATTTCGTATTTATTAAGACACAATCCGTCTAAGTTCGTTGAATTCCAAACATAAAATTCTTTTTCACAATTTTTATAAATATTATCTAAATATAAAAATCTGTTTTCTATACTTATTTCTGATAAACAATAATTGGAAATAATTAAATCATATTTTTGATTTGATTTAAAATAATCAAGACATGAAATAACATTAACATTAGTTAAATTAACTTCTTTTAAAAATCGTTTTTGTAAAAGACATACATTCGGTAAATCAACAATTGTATAATTTAAATTTATATCACTGATTGTATTTTTTATATAAAACGACAATCCACCATATCCTCCTCCAATTTCAAGTATATTGAGAGATTTTTTATTATTAAACCACTTTTTAATTTTAGACTCTATTAAAAGACTGTGATAAATATATCTTAAATTAGATGGTGATATGTGATAATCAAAAATATATTCTTTATTTGGAGATCCAATAGAATCGTTTATGTTTATTAATTCAATATAATTATTAATTTGTTTTTTGAATTCGTTTTCTATCAAACTTTTATATAAAATGCCGAAATTTATTGATACATGCTCTAACATATCTGTGACAATTTTATCTTTTTTAAAATCCGAAAATATACAATCTACGTCTGATAATATATCATTATAACCTTTATATGTAATATCTATGTTCATATTTTAATCCATGATTCCGGCACAATATCCATATCATCAATCTTTAATGCGTCGTTTGTGAACCATTTCTTTGGAGCAATTACTTTTTTGTTTTCATTTTTATTTAAATATGCACCCCACCATCCGAACGTGCTATTTGATATGATGTTGTGATCACACATACTCATTAATATCAATTCAATAAGTTCATCATCAAATGGTGAAAAATATAAATTTTTGATATCGCAGAAATTTTCCTTTATATAGTTTTTATCGTCGGATACACATAAAAATGAATAACTATCATCAAAAAATTTAATTGCATTGTTATAATATTCATTATTTAATATATTAACAATGTGTGAGTACGGTAGATAATCTCCACGTCTGATATGCATTGATATTATAGGTCTAGGTATATTATTTAAAAATTGATTTATTTCTTCTATTTTATACGATAAATCATATAAATTTAAAATTTTATTTTTAAAATACAATTCAGATTGAAAATATCCATCT
>Ga0114964_10003112_pt1 | contig 11319 bp, 10 predicted proteins | sample C_131016_MF_Meta_FD_92638 | JGI IMG/M metagenome (GOLD analysis project Ga0114964, IMG submission 92638) | Freshwater microbial communities from Lake Croche, Canada to study carbon cycling - C_131016_MF_MetaG | ecosystem: Environmental > Aquatic > Freshwater > Lake | place: Lake Croche, Canada... | reverse complement strand
TTCGTTTGTGGACTACGGAAAACTTTCGGGTCAGCGCATCGATGATTTGCTACCAGCGGCAGATTCAGCAACTGACTCTCGCAAAAAAGACCCACGTGATTTCGCGTTATGGAAGTCAGCAAAGTCCGGTGAACCAGCTTGGCCAACTCCTTGGGGCGATGGCCGACCTGGCTGGCATCTTGAGTGCTCAGCGATGGCGCAAGCCTATTTAGGTAACGCCTTCGACATTCATGGTGGCGGCTTGGATCTTGTATTCCCACACCATGAGAATGAAGTTGCCCAATCGAAAGCCGCGGGCTGTGATTTTGCAAATTTCTGGCTACATAACGCCTGGGTGACTACCTCGGGTGAAAAAATGAGCAAGTCACTTGGCAACTCGTTACTAGTAACTGAAGTGGTTAAGCGAGTTCGTCCGATTGAGTTGCGCTGGTACTTAGCCAGCGCGCATTACCGCAGTAATTTAGAATTTTCTGATGCAGCATTGAGCGAAGCCGCCGTATCATTTGGTCGAATCGAAAACTTTATCCGCCGAGGTACTGAAGTCGTAGGCACAGTGGATCTATCTGTATCAATCAACGCAGACTTTGCTACGGCGTTAAATGACGATTTAAATGTGCCAGCGGCGTTGGCCGTATTGCAAAATGCGGTAACCGAAGGCAACAGCGCGTTAGCAGCCGGAGACACTGCAACCGCGGCAACCTCGGTGGCCGCAGTTCGCATCATGCTAGATGTACTTGGGGTGGACCCACTTAATCCTGCTTGGTCTGCCACAACTGACGACGGCGTACTAGGCGAAATTGCCGATGCATTAATCCAGCAGCGCATTGCTGCTCGAGGCGCTGCGAAAGCGGACAAAGATTTTGCAACTGCCGATGCAATTCGCGATGAATTGAAAAACCTTGGCGTTGTTTTAGAAGATAGCGCCGATGGTGTGCGCTGGAATGTGGAGCGATAATGGCCGGCAATTCCAAGCGCAAAGGCGCAATTCGTAAAAGTAGCAAAGGGCCCCTAGTAGGCTCGGGCGGCCGCGGTAAGCAGCGCCTTGAAGGTCGTGGACCTACTCCGAAAGCTGAGGAGCGGACTAAGCATCCGGCAGCAAAACGCCAACGCGCTTCCGAGCGCGCTGCAGCTAAGGCGACGCCAGGAAAACGAGTTAGTCGTCCGCGAGATCGCGATGGTATTGAGTGGGTAGCAGGTCGTAACTCAGTTCTGGAATGTTTACGCGCCGAGATTCCAGCCTCAGCGCTTTACGTTCAGCAGTATGTGGAAACCGATGATCGCCTGAAGGAAATCTTGTTATTGGCAAATCAGCAACAGATGAGTTTGCTTGAGTCGCCGCGCGGTGAGCTCGATCGCATGACTGACGGCGCTGTACATCAAGGTGTTGCTCTGCGCATTCCGGCCTACGCCTATGCCGAACCAGAAGATATTTTTGAAGATGCCATTGCCAACAAAGTTCAGCCGTTCATTGTTGCTCTCGACGGGGTAACTGATCCGCGTAACCTCGGCGCGGTAATTCGTTCAGCGGCAGCTTTTGGCGCTGATGGCGTAGTTGTGCCCGAGCGTCGAGCCGCGGGTATGACCGCATCAGCGTGGAAGACCTCGGCTGGCGCAGCATCTCGAGTTCCAGTTGCCCGAGCGACCAACTTAACCCGGACTTTAGTGGCCTACCGTAAAGCTGGATGTTCAATCATCGGACTCGACGCTGATGGCGATATGGATTTACATGAATTCCCAGCCACTCTGGCAACAGGGCCGATTGTGCTAGTAGTCGGTGGTGAAGCAACCGGCATGTCTCGATTAGTGCGCGAGGCATGTGACAGCGTGTTATCAATCCCGATGTTTGATGAAACCGAATCGCTCAATGCAGGCGTTGCCGCCGGGATCGCGATGTACGAAATTGCTCGACTCCGACAGCCTTAATTACCAGCTCGGATTAATTAACATCCATGTCCACAGTGTCATCTGGGAATGACACTGTGTAAGTCGCTACGCCATCGTCAGTTTCTGCGCTTGGGCCACCAATGATTGCCTTTTCACTTGGCCGCTTACTTAATACGGTTTGTGCATAGTCGACTGCGGCTACATCTCGGCCGACATCAAATCCAGCTTTCTCGCTCATGTACCAGCGATGCTGAAGGAATTCATGGTAAATCTGAGCCGGCTCCAACTTTCCGCGCAGCGGCTTTGGAATCAATGCCATCACTGCTTCAAATGCCTCAGTAACCCACATGTGCGCAGAGATTTGCTCGTCTTCAACAGCAATTCCGTGTTCAAGTCGAAACTGATCTAGATCATTTAGCAACCGCCGTGCCTGATTCTCTTCTACATCTAATCCGGTCAAACGAATCAATCGGCGAGCATGGTGACCGGCATCAACAACCTTTGGCCGCATAATGATTCTGATTTCCGAATCGCTTGGGTGGGTTGAAGTGGTCGAGATCATTTCAGCGACATCAAAGCCAAGGTTGTTCAGTTCTCGGATACGTTCATCAAGTTTGAACCGCTCAGAGGTTTTCATCATTACGGGTTCGGTCACTAAGCGCCACAGGCGTTCGTAGCGGGACTTGACTTCCTCGCCGGTTGCAAACGGATCTATCGACTCATGCAATAGATCAGCGGCTGCCAGGTCCATGAATTCGCCGGTCACGTTAGTCACCGCTAGGTCGATGTCGTAAGCACGTTGCCCATCAGAAAGCGTTTGATGCAAGTCACCGGTTTCAGCATCGACAAGGTATGCCGCAAAGGCACCTGCATCTCGACGAAACAGCGTGTTGGATAACGAACAATCGCCCCAACTAAAACCGTTTAGATGAAGTTGCACCAGCAAAAGTGCGAGTGCATCAAGTAATCGAGTAGCTGTCTCACCACTGAGAGTTGACGAGAAAAGAGCGCGGTAGGGTAGCGAATATTCCAGATGTCGAGTCATCAGCACAGACTTAAGTTCATCGCCGTTTTCGGCGAACCGTCCAGAAACAATTCCTACTGGCTCAACCGACGGTATCCCTAGTTCATTAATAGTGTGCAGTAGGTCATATTCACGTTGTGCTATTGGTTGCTCGGTCTCTTTGAGGGCGTAGACCACGCCGTGTAGTCGGATAAATCGAACGATGTGCCGGCTGATGCCCTTTGGCAGGGCCACGGTGGACTCATCTGGCCAATCTTCGAGTGGAATCTGCCACGGCAGGAACAACAAATCAGGTTCAGCAATCGCACCGACTACCTGTAATGACACAGAATCAACTCCTAGCTAAAAGTGTAGAGGGGCTCGCACCGAAGTACGAACCCCTCTATTAGGACTTGATTCAAATTAGTTGATGTAACTCAAACCGGTTGCAGTGCTAAATGCATGAACATTTTCTGGATTCAATGCAACACGAACTGTCTCACCGCGCTGGGTTGCAATGCGACCATCAGCACGAACTGTGATCATCTTGGTCTCGCCATTGGCATCGGTGACTTCACCGTAAATGTAGGCGTCAGCACCAAGGAGCTCAACCAAGTCAACCAACATTTCAAAACCATCATTGCTTAGATGCAAATCTTCCGGACGAAGTCCAAGGGTCAATGTTGGCGCACCCTCAGCAGCAGCCTTGTTAATAATGTCGTTAGTTAAAGCGACATGGTGACCGTTCAAAGTAACGCCAGTGTTATCCAGTGTCACATCAACTAGGTTCATTGCTGGTGAGCCGATGAAGCCCGCCACGAATGCATTGCGTGGCTTGTCGTAAAGATTCTGTGGGGTGTCTACCTGCTGCAATAGACCGTCCTTCATAACCGCAACGCGGTCACCCATGGTCATAGCCTCGGTCTGATCGTGGGTCACATATACAGTGGTGACGCCAAGGCGACGCTGCAATGACGCAATCTGGGTGCGAGTCTGAACACGAAGTTTCGCATCCAAGTTAGATAGTGGCTCATCCATTAGGAAGACCTGTGGGTTACGCACAATTGCGCGACCCATAGCAACGCGCTGGCGCTGACCACCGGAAAGTGCCTTTGGCTTGCGCTCTAGGTATGGCGTGAGGTCAAGAATCTTCGCTGCTTCTGCAACTCGAGTAGCAATCTCGCCTTTGTTAACGCCGGCAATCTTCAAACCAAAGCCCATGTTCTCAGCCACGGTCATATGTGGGTAAAGGGCATAGTTCTGGAACACCATCGCGATATCGCGATCTTTCGGTGCAACGTTGGTTACATCGCGGTCGCCAATCCAGATGCGGCCTTCGTTGATTTCTTCCAGGCCAGCAAGCATGCGAAGCGATGTGGTCTTACCGCAACCTGACGGGCCGACGAGAACTAGAAATTCTCCGTCAGCAATCTCAAGTTCCAGTTGGTCTACTGCAGGAACAGTGCTACCAGGGTAAATGCGGGTTGCTAGGTCAAAGCGGACAGTCGCCATTATGTTTCTCCTTCACCGACAGGCACGTGTCGGACGATCCGTTGTAAAGGTCTGCAGCGATTAACTGCAGCTGTTGCACAGTGCAACAGCTCAATTCTGCCATGAAATTGCGCCTAGGCATAGTGCGTTCATTAAGTGCGTGCCCGAGGCCAATTTTGGGATTTGGCCAGAAATTTTCTAGACTGTGTGGGCGTGGTTATGACTGCTTAGCTTTCATGACTCGATGCCGGCGTGGCGCAATTGGTAGCGCACCTGTCTTGTAAACAGGGGGTTAGGGGTTCAAGTCCCCTCGCTGGCCCGCTTGGTGGTTTGGAAATCTCCCGCGACATACCTTGCGCAAAAGTTCGGGGTAACCGCAACTTCGTCAGGGCCTACCAATAACATTGAAGTGTGATTGATCCAGCCCGCGTAGTTTCCGCAGACGAATCTAATGTCTTGCCAGAACGCGACCAGCGCATTCTTGAATTCGAACGCCAATGGTGGAAATTTGCTGGAGCAAAAGAGCAGGCAATCCGCGAGCAATTTGATATGTCAGCAACTCGCTACTACCAAGTTCTAAATGCGCTAATCGATCAACCAGCGGCGTTAAGTTTTGACCCAATGTTGGTAAAGCGCCTTCAGCGTATGCGGGCATCTCGCCAGCGCGCTCGCTCAGCACGTCGCCTTGGCATTGAACTTTCCTAAGGTCAGTTAATGTCCTTCGGGCAATCATTCACCAAACGCGTCATCGTGCCACTATTTGTCATGCTGCTCACCGTTGCGTTTCTAACCGTGGCCGGACTTTCTCTATTTAAACTTCATTCAACTGGTGCCCTAGCTCAGTCCAGTAATAGTGCCCCGAGCTCCTCAGCTCAGCCAATTGCTCGGCCAGCAGTCGACGTATTCAATGGCACTAGTACCCCTGGCCTAGCTCGCCAAGTGAGCTCAGTGTTAGCAACGCGTGGTTGGCAGATTCAGCAAGTGGGTAACTGGTCCGGAAAACCCCTCGCCGAGTCCACTGTTTATTACCCTGCCGGTCAGATTGATTCAGCCAAAGCGCTGGCGGATGAAACAAGTTCTGCAATTCAACCAACAATCACCAGTTTGAACCAGAGCACACTGACTCTGGTCATTATGAAATAGCACTGGAACAGCCAAATTTAATCAATCAAATCTTGCTGGTAGAGTTGTCCTGCTGGTTCCATAAGAGTCAGCAACCTCATCCAGAGGGGCAGAGGGACCGGCCCGTTGAAGCCCCGGCAACCACTTGTTAGCAAGTAAGGTGCCAAATCCGGCTCATCATCGCATGAGAAAGATGACGAAAGGCTTCAGTAAATGTCCGCAGAAACTGCCGCTAACCAAAGCGGGTCATTTGGTAATGCAACGCATCTTGTTTGTCGCGCCTGTGGTGCAAGTGCCACACTCGGCGCTGACTACTCCTGCTGGGAATGCTTTGGCCCCCTTGAAGTGGCATATGAATTTGGCAACATTACGCGAGAGCAGATCCAGTCAGGTCCGCTCTCACTGTGGCGGTATGCCGCGTTACTGCCGGTGCCAGCAAATGTGGCCGATTCCAGAAATCTCGCACCGGGCTTTACGCGACTGCATAAAGCAGACCGCTTAGCGAAAGCACTCGGGATCACTGGACAGCTTTGGATTAAAGATGACAGTGGCAATCCAACCCACTCATTCAAAGATCGCGTTGTGGCGGTTGCCCAGAGTGCCGGCATCGCATTGGGCTTCAACACCTTGGCTTGTGCATCAACCGGCAATTTGGCACATGCAGTAGCCGCCGCAGCGGCGCGAGCTGGACAACGCTCAGTAGTTTTGGTGCCATCAAATCTTGAGGCGAATAAAATTCAGGCCACTGCGGCCTACAACGGCCTAGTCATTGGCATCGATGGCAACTACGACGATGTGAACCGGCTTTGCGGGGAATTAATTGGCGAAGAAGTTTCTGCTGATTGGGGATTCGTCAATGTCAATCTGCGTCCTTATTATGCGGAAGGCTCCAAAACTGTTGGCTACGAAATTGCGGAGCAACTTGGCTGGCGCTTGCCCGATCAGGTAGTGATTCCAGTTGCCTCGGGCGCATTGCTAACTAAAGTGGACAAAGGTTGGCGTGAGTTCATCGGGCTTGGTTTAGTGGAAGATCGTCCGTACCGAGTCTTTGGTGCGCAAGCTACCGGCTGTAATCCGGTGTCGGCTGCTTGGCGTGATGGCCATGAAGTGGTGCGACCAGTTAAGCCAGACACCATCGCCAAGTCACTGGCTATCGGTAATCCAGCTGATGGCCCTTACGCTCTTGATGCAGTGCGTCGGACTAATGGCGCCGTGGGCGATGTAACCGATGAAGAGGTCATTGAAGGTATTCGACTGCTCGCCGAGTGTGAAGGAATTTTCGGCGAAACCTCCGGCGGCGTGACTGTTGCTACAACTCGCAAACTTCTGGCTGCTGGCTTATTGGACCCAACTGCCGAGACGGTGATCTTGAACACCGGCGAAGGACTTAAGACCCTAGATGCAGTATCAACTGGAACTGGGTTCAGTGCCACAATTTCGCCAAATGTTGAATCCGTAACTAATGTGATTGAGAGCTCATCATGAGTATTTCTGTCCGCATTCCAACCATCTTGCGTACTTACACGCAAGGCTCGGCCTTAGTGGAACTCGAGTCCACTCCAGCAACTTTGCTGGAGGCTATTGATGCGCTGGAGGCCATCGGCCCGGGAATTAAGGGACGATTAATCGACGATGAGGGTAAATTACGTCGATTTATCAATCTTTATATAAATGATGACGATGTCCGTTTTTTAGATGGTTTAGCCTCAGTTCTCAATGATGGCGCACAAATTTCGATTGTTCCTGCGGTTGCCGGCGGCTAATTAGCCAGGAAATTGCCAATTTGTGCGTTTTGAATCCAATTTTGTGCAATAGAGTGAGTCTTGGTCGACCGCAAGCGCACGTCAGTTAGAGAGCAAGACTCGAAGACACAGATTCGCGAGCAAGCTGCGAACTCTCACCTTGGTGGGCAGGGAGCAAGGCCCGAACTAGCAAACGCTAGTTCGCCCCCAAAAGAAAGAGATGCCATGTTAGGCACTGTTAAGTGGTTCAATCAGGAAAAAGGCTACGGCTTCGTAGAAGTTGATGGCACCGACAAGGATGTATTCGTACATTACTCAGCAATTGAGATTGACGGATTCAAGACTCTTGAGCAGGATCAGCGAGTTGAGTTTGAAATTGGCGAAGGTCCAAAGGGCCCTCAGGCGGAGCATGTCCGTCCAGCTTCTGCTTAATTTTTAAATAATAAAGGGCCTTAGACCAGTTCTAGGGCCCTTTATTTATGCCCAGATTTACTCGCCGATTTGCACTCTAGGGGTCCGAGTGCCAACAATAGTATTAGCACTCGGCCAGTTCGAGTGATAATCAAAATCCGGGAGCCCAGGCTCCAAACCGTTTGGCACAAAAGGAATCACACATGTCAAAGATGATCGCTTTCGATGAGGAAGCCCGTCGCGCACTTGAGCGCGGAATGAACACACTTGCTGACGCAGTTCGCGTCACACTTGGCCCAAAGGGTCGCAATGTTGTGCTCGAGAAAAAGTGGGGCGCTCCGACCATCACTAATGATGGCGTTTCTATTGCAAAAGAAATCGAACTAGAAGATCCATACGAGAAGATTGGCGCAGAGCTAGTTAAAGAAGTCGCCAAGAAGACTGATGATGTCGCTGGCGATGGAACCACCACTGCAACCGTTCTCGCTCAGGCGCTAGTTCGCGAAGGACTTCGTAACGTTGCTGCTGGGGCTAACCCAATGGTGCTAAAGCGCGGCATTGAAAAAGCTGTCGAAGCCATTAGCGCAGAACTACTTGCCATGGCCCAGAAGGTTGATTCAAAAGAGCAGATTGCGGCCACCGCATCTATCTCGGCTGCAGATCCACAGATTGGTGAAATGATCGCCGAAGCCATGGACAAGGTCGGCAAAGAAGGCGTAATCACTGTCGAAGAGAGCAACACATTCGGTCTTGAGCTTGAGCTCACCGAAGGTATGCGCTTTGATAAGGGCTACATCTCGCCGTATTTCGTGACTGACCCAGAGCGCATGGAAGCAGTTCTTGAAGATCCGTACATCCTGATTGCTAACTCGAAGATTTCTTCAGTTAAAGACTTAGTGCCGGTTCTGGAAAAAGTTATGCAGAGCGGTAAGCCACTTGCCATCATCGCTGAAGATGTTGAGGGCGAAGCCCTTGCCACCCTTGTTGTGAACAAGATCCGCGGCAACTTCCGTTCGGTAGCGGTTAAGGCGCCAGGCTTTGGCGACCGTCGTAAGGCCATGTTGCAGGACATCGCAATCTTGACCGGCGCGCAGGTCATCAGCGAAGAAGTTGGCCTAAAGCTAGAAAATACGGACATTGAACTACTTGGTCGGGCTCGCAAGGTTGTTGTAACCAAAGACGAAACCACCATCGTGGAAGGCACTGGCGATGCAGACCAGATCGCTGGTCGCGTAAACCAAATCCGTAACGAGATCGAGAAGTCAGATAGTGACTACGACCGCGAGAAGTTGCAGGAGCGTCTAGCAAAACTCGCTGGCGGTGTTGCAGTCATCAAGGCTGGCGCAGCCACTGAAGTTGAACTTAAAGAGCGCAAGCACCGGATTGAAGATGCAGTTCGCAATGCAAAGGCTGCCGTTGAAGAAGGCATCGTTGCCGGCGGTGGCGTTGCATTGCTTCAGGCATCAGAGAAGGCATTCAAGAATCTAGTGCTGGAAGGCGAAGAAGCAGTAGGCGCGAACATCGTTCGGGTAGCCGTTGAAGCGCCGTTGAAGCAGATCGCGACAAACGCTGGCCTTGAAGGTGGTGTTGTTGCCGAGAAGGTGCGCAATCTTGAATCAGGTTTCGGCTTAAATGCAGCAACCGGTGAATACGTTGACCTGATTAAAGCCGGCATCATCGATCCAGCAAAAGTAACGCGCAGTGCGTTGCAGAACGCTGCATCGATTGCTGCGCTGTTCCTAACCACTGAAGTGGTAATTGCAGATCGTCCTGAAAAGGCCGCTCCAGCAATGCCAGGTGGCGGAGACATGGATTTCTAAATCCAAAAGCTTTAATTAGCCCCCAGGCCGGTTGGTTTGGGGGCTAATTATTTGTAGCCAAAACTCAGGAATCCCTTAATCCCCATAAACGTATGATTTCCAAATACTCTGATAAGGCCTAAGAGTTGGGCGTTATTTGAAAGGGCAGCATCTTGAAAATTTTGGCTTTCGTATTACTCGGACTACTTGCGGTCACAGCGACACTGTCGGCAACCGGAAAACTGCGCAAGGACCCGAAAGTAATTGGCATGATGACTCACGTGGGTGTCAAGGAAAGTCAGATTCCACTTCTTGCCTACTTAGAGTTACTCGGCGCAATCGGGCTATTGGTTGGCCTAACGTTTCATGGCCTGGGCATCGCAGCCGCTACAGGCTTAGCGCTCTATTTCCTGGGCGCCGTAATTGCACATTTGCGCACTAAAGATAAAGTGGCGGATCTCGCTCCAGCGTTATTTCTGGCGCTTGTTTCCGCAGCGACTGCCTACCTAATCAGCTCGCAGCTCGGTTAGTCCTGGCCACAACACTTAAACAACAAGCTGGCTAGCATCGACTGATTTTGATGCTAGCCAGTTTCGTCTGCATCAAGTTTCGCTCCAAAATGCTCGCTTCTGCTAGTAGGGTGTGAATATCAACTTGGGCTAGGACGGTCATGAAGAAATTTGTTTTGCTAACAATCTCGGCGTTAATTTTGAGTGGTTGTTCGATTAGTTCCATCTACTCCATTAACAGTGACGGGTCAGTAACCGGGGTCACTGCGCTATCGGTACCTAAACGAGCAGTGCGAAATGTCTCTACGCTCGAGCAGTGGCAACACCTACTCAGTCAAAATAATCTCGGCGATGCTACCGATTCGCCAACTCCTGAACCCTCGGGTTCGCTGAGCGCTGCGCCATTGCCCACTCCTAGTTGTGCCGCGGGTGAAGACACCGACCTTCGGGAGTGGACTTACACCTGCACGGTCTCTGGCGACCCATTAGTAATAAGTGCGGCTACCGCCGTAACGGGATCAAGTGGCCTAACCTTCGACCGCGCTAACAGCACTTTGACAATTGTGCAGCCAGCGTTTAATCAGGACTCGGGTGCAGATAACCCACTGGGCGATCTCTCAGGAATTTCACTAATTTACACAACTACTACCTTGAGTTTTCCGGGCACTGTCACTGCAGTCGCGGGTGGAGCACAAAAAGTAAATGACAACACCGTCACCTTTACAGCGGATCAAACCCAAACACAAGAGCAAAGTGCAACTGTGACTTTAAGTAATTTCACAAGTCAGTCCACTTCCATGACCTTGTCGGCATTGCCAAGGGCAGCAGTACCAAATGGCGTGGACATTCAATTGACGGCAGCATTAACAGCTCCAGCCGATGGGGATGTGGTCTTTATGGACGGCGACACAACCTTGACTCAGCAGACAATCGGCGTCGATGGCACCGCAGTTTATGTTGCTCCTTACCAGTCAGGTGGAACTCACAACTACAAAGCACGATTCATCCCAAGTAACTGGTTCAAGATAGATTCAGCACGGGCCACTACCTCAACGGTGGTGAAAGCATTCCAAATTACAACCCCACCAAAACTTCTAGGCACGGGCAAAGTTGGTTCACAACTTTCACCAGCCTCAGTTAAGTCATCCCCAGCCGCCGGCAGCACCTCCTACCAGTGGCTTCGAAACGGCAAAGTTATCGCTGGAAAAACCGGGCGCACTTATGCAGTTGTGGCCGCAGACTTCAACAAATCAATTTCAGTAAGAATTACCTTGCGCAAAACTGGTTACCTGCCGGTGGTCATCGATTCGTTCCCGCTAAAGGTGACTAAGCGTTAGTCGCTGGGTTAAAGAATTCTG
>Ga0114964_10003110_pt1 | contig 11321 bp, 11 predicted proteins | sample C_131016_MF_Meta_FD_92638 | JGI IMG/M metagenome (GOLD analysis project Ga0114964, IMG submission 92638) | Freshwater microbial communities from Lake Croche, Canada to study carbon cycling - C_131016_MF_MetaG | ecosystem: Environmental > Aquatic > Freshwater > Lake | place: Lake Croche, Canada... | reverse complement strand
GGCTTTCTGCGATGCAGATGCCCAAATCCTTGCGCATCCAATCCACGGCAAATCCGAATTCGAATTTCGATTGGTTCATGGTCTTGTAGCGGTTTTCCATCTGCCAGCTTTGGGCCGCACCCTTCGAGATTGTTTCGATCACGGCTTCGACATCGAGGCCTGCCTTTTTGGCGAAATTGACCCCTTCGGAAAGGCCTTGCACCAAGCCAGCAATACAAATCTGGTTGACCATTTTAGTAAGCTGGCCCGCGCCCGATGGCCCCAATAATTTGCACATACGGGCAAAGGACATGATCACGGGTTCTACACGCGCGTAGATCGCCTCATCGCCACCGCACATCACCGTCAGCACGCCGTTTTCAGCTCCCGCTTGCCCGCCCGAAACAGGCGCGTCGATAAAGGCCACACCATGCTCTTTGGCCGTTGCATAAAGCTCGCGCGCCACTTCGGCCGAAGCGGTGGTGTGGTCGACAAACACGCTGCCCTTCGCCATCCCCGCAAAGGCGCCGTCTGCGCCCAGCGTTACAGAGCGCAAATCATCGTCATTACCGACACAGGCGAATACGATCTCTTGGCCAAGTGCTGCTTCGCGGGGTGTTTTAGCCGCTTTACCACCATTCGCCGCTACCCAAGCCTCAGCCTTGGCAAGGGTACGGTTATATACGGTTACATCGTGCCCCTTTTGAGCGAGATGACGTGCCATCGGGAAACCCATTACGCCCAAACCTAAGAACGCTACTTTCGCCATGTCGATTGCTCCGATGTTTTGCCATGATACGGTTGGTGCGACGATATGGACCAAGAGAACCGCCAAGGGCAAGTGCGCCATTAAACAATGGATGGTTGACCTTAGAACCGGCATCCCGCCATAAAGCGTCAGGATTGAAGAAGGAAATACGCCGTGGCGAATGAACAAGATCTGCGCAATGCGCTATCCCTGTTAAAGGGTATGGATGGCAAAACTCCGTTTTTACGCTCCGGCCTGTTGGGCGGGATCTCGATCCAAGGTGATAAAGCGTATATTTCGCTGGTGGTGGACCCTTCTACCGCCGGCGCCGTAGAACCTGTGCGGGCAGCCGTTGAGATGGCGGCCTTGTCGGTGAAGGGCATTGATAAAGCGATGGTAACGCTAACGGCTGAGCGACCTTCGCAGCCCAACGCGCCAGCGGCTCCAGGCCCTCGTGCGCAAGCAGCGACAGCGCGCGCGATGATCCCAGGTGTCAAACACATTGTTGCCGTTGCTTCTGGCAAGGGCGGCGTCGGTAAATCGACGGTGTCGGCCAATCTCGCGTTGGCGCTTTCAAAGCTCGGAATGAGTGTCGGGATTTTGGATGCCGATATTTATGGCCCCTCTTTGCCAAAACTCTTCGGCATCACGGGCCGCCCGACGATTGATGAAAACAAGATCATGCAGCCGCTGGATGGCTATGGCATCAAGGTGATGTCGATTGGCTTTCTGATCGAGGAAGAAACGCCGATGATCTGGCGGGGGCCGATGGTGATGTCGGCGCTTCAGCAGATGATGCGCGAAGTAAATTGGGGCACGCTCGACGTGCTCATCGTCGATATGCCGCCGGGCACAGGCGATGCGCAACTCACCATGGCGCAGGCGGTGACGCTGGCGGGGGCGGTAATCGTCTCAACGCCGCAAGACTTGGCCTTGATCGATGCCCGCCGTGGTGTGTCGATGTTCAAGCGCGTCGAGGTACCTATTCTCGGCATCGTCGAGAATATGAGCTATTTCCTCTGCCCCGAATGCGGGACGCGGTCGGATATATTTGGACATGGCGGTGCACGCCATGAAGCCGAGCGGTTGGGCGTGCCCTTCTTGGGCGAAGTACCCTTGCATATCGATATTCGCGAACGCTCGGACGCAGGCACTCCGGTTGTTGTGACGGCGCCCGACGGTATTCACGCAAAACTCTTTATGGGTATTGCAGAGGCGTTAAAAACGCGGCTTGAAACCGGTGCGCCTGCGCGTCAGGGTCCGAAGATCACCATTGGGTAAGTGAGAGTGAGTTCCATGTCTGGCGTTAGCGATATTCCTCAATCGGCCGATATTGTGATTGTTGGCGGTGCCGTGATCGGCTCGTCCGTGGCGTTTCATATCGCGAGTGATCCGGCGTTTACGGGTCGTGTGGTGGTGGTCGAAAAAGATCCGACCTACGTTTATTCGGCTTCGGCGTTGTCGGCCGCCTCCATCCGGCAGCAATATTCCAGCGCGGTTAACGTCAAAATTTCGCTTTATGGTATCGATTATCTGAGAAATATCGGTGATCACCTCGCGATCAACGGTGATAAGCCTGAAATCGGGTTGCATGAAGGCGGTTATCTTTATCTGGAGACCACGCCCGGAGCGCCGATCCTGCATAAAAATCAGAAACTGCAAAACGGTCTGGGCGCTGACATCGTTGTGTTCGACCGGGAGGGGCTCAAGGGACAGTTCCCGTGGCTGGTGGTGGATGATCTTGCTGCTGGCGCGTGGGGTAGGACCGGCGAGGGATGGTTTGACGGTTGGGGGTTGATGCAAGCCTTCCGCAAAAAGGCGCGCCATTTGGGCGTGACCTATGTGGACGGCGAAGTGACGGGGGTTGAGCGCGAGGGGGGCAGCATCGTCGCCGTGACGCTGAAAGATGGTCATCGCATCGCATGTGGTGCCTTGCTGAATACGGCTGGTGCGTCCGGTGGGCGGGAATTGGCCGCGATGGCGGGGGTTGATATTCCGGTGCATGGCAAAAAGCGCTGCGTATTCAGCTTTACTTGCAAGGGCGATGTGCCCAATGCGCCTTTGTTGATTGATACGACAGGAACGTGGTTCCGCCCGGAAGGTAAGCGCTCGGCGGACGGCCAAATGTTTATTTGTGGTGGATCGCCCGGCGAAACCGATCCGGACTCCAAAGAGTTCGAGGTTAATTGGTCATTGTTCGAGGAACTGTACTGGCCTGCTTTGGCCGAGCGTGTTCCTGCTTTCGAAGAAATCAAGCAGGGGCGTGCTTGGGCGGGCCACTATGATATGTGCGAATTCGATCACAATGCGATTATCGGGCGCGCGGTCGGCTATCAGAATCTCTATCTCGCTAACGGATTTTCTGGTCATGGCTTGCAGCAAAGCCCAGCGATTGGACGGGGCTTGGCGGAACTGATGGTGCATGGTCGTTATAAAACGCTGGATCTTTCCGAGCTTGGCCATGAACGAGTGTTAGAAAATCGCCGGATGTTGGAAACCAACGTTATTTAAATCAGACTGGCGGTGATGTTGATCATCAAAGCGAGGATGGCCGAGTTAAAAGCGAAAGCCGTGATGCAGTGGATTAACGTAACCCGCCGCATGTCGGGTGAAATTGTCTCGACATCGGCGGTCTGGGCGGCGCAGGCGACGACGAAGGAATAGTAGACAAAATCGCGGTAGTCGGGCTCGCGTTCCCCCGGAAAGTGCAATCCGCCGTGAAGGCCGGTGTTGTCCGCCCGATAAAATAAATTCGCGTAATGCAGGGCGAAGATCATATGGGTGAAGGCCCATGACAGAGATACCGTGGTAGCCGTTAACAGGAAAGTAAGCAGGAGCGAAGAGCCTTCCGCTTTGCTTGCTGCAAGCTCCATCACAATCGCGCCGAAGCTGGCAACAGCACCGCCGAGCGTTACGACGAGGATGATCCAATCCCCTTCGTCGTAAAGGGCTGCGCGTCTCCGGCAATGCTCGACATTGGATCGCGCAATCAGCATGCCGGTCATGACAAGGTAGGAAAGCGTTGTCAGATCCCACCCCAAGAGGAGCCTCGTGCTGAGCCGCCAGTTAGCGGGCAACGCAACATAAAACACGATACCAATGATAGCCGCGATCAAGAGACGCTCTCTGGCACGGAGGAATTTCAAAAGTTCCGATGTTTGGGCCTGCGCCATATCAATGCCCCCGCTGAACCACGAAATGAGCGGCTGCACGTAACATCTCGGCTTCTGTCCCGAATCCAGCAATGGCTTCGAGCGCTGTGCGGGCTAGCCGGTCCCGCTCGGCTTTGGCTGCGTCCAACCCGAGTAGGGCTACCAACGTGCCTTTGCCCTGCGCGCTATCTTTGCCAGCGTTTTTACCAAGTGTTGCGGTGTCGGCTTCGACATCCAAAATATCGTCAGCGATTTGAAAAGCAGCACCGACGGCGCGCCCATAGTCGGTGAGCGCGGCCCGCACGGATTGTCGCGCGCTCGCCAAGATTCCGCCGGCCTCAACCGCAAAGAGAAGCAACGCGCCGGTCTTCATTGTTTGCAACTGCCTGATATGCCCTTCAGAGAGGGTAAGCGGCGTCTTGTTCGAAGCATAGCGGCCTTCTGCCGCTAAATCGAGCGCTTGCCCGCCCGCCATGCCGCCTAAGCCCGAGGCGCGGGCAAGACCCGATACCAATTCAAGCCGAATGGCAGGATCTGCGTGAATGTTTGGTCGAGCCATAACATCAAACGCCAAGGTGAGGAGCGCGTCGCCCGCCAAAATGGCCATACCGTCATCATAGACCTTGTGAACCGTCGGGCGTCCCCTGCGCAGATCATCGTTGTCCATGGCGGGTAAATCGTCGTGGACGAGTGAATAACAGTGCACGAGCTCAAGTGCTGCACCTGCAAGATGGGCGGTGTCGACATCCGCCCCGCATAATTTGGCACTTTCAATCAGTAGAAAAGGGCGGAGCCGTTTGCCACCGCCCAACACACCATATCGCATAGCTGCCAACAGGGTTTCCGGTCGCGCTGTTTCACCGGATTGCAGGGTTTCGGACAGTAATAGATCCAAAAGCGCGTCAATCTTTGCGCCCGTTGCCGATAAAGCTGTTTGAAATACCGTTTCCTGCACGCTGATTGCCTGTTTCATCGGTTGGTTGTCCATGCGGCTTGCCCCATGCGGGGAGATGGGTCAAGCTATCAAACGGCGCTGATTTCGAATTTAAACGATTTATGACAGGTCTGCTCTAGCCATACGGTGCTAACCTCTGTATAAGCCGCCCTTCAGAATTCAATTTGGCGTGGACTTTCCGCGTCTCACCGCCCGACACGGAGTTTCCGATGGCCGTTCCAAAACGCAAAACATCACCTTCCAAGCGCGGCATGCGCCGTTCAGCCGATGCGCTCGCAGCCCCGACCTATGTCGAAGACAAGGATTCGGGCGAATTGCGCCGCCCACACCACGTCGATCTCAAGACCGGCATGTATCGTGGCAAGCAGATCTTGAACATCAAGAAAGAAGCATAAGTTTTTTTTCGTTGAAGACATGATGAAATTAAAAAGACCCAGTCGCAAGACTGGGTCTTTTCGCTTTTAAAGAGCGTTCGGTCCATTACGGGGATGCCGCCACGGTCTCAAGCTGACCGGCTGGCTCGACTAGCAACCGGTTTTGGCCCTTGCAAATTTGAAACGTGATAGGCCGCCGCGCCATTTTCTGGCGAAATTCTGTTCTTTAACCGATAGTGGGTCACATTTTCACGGGTGGCCACGAGATGCGCGAGAAACCGCGCATCCGTTCTCGCCGCTCGAACGATGGCCGCCGCCGACGCCCGAAAGGGCGTGTGATAAGGCGCGTATGGGATCATACTATTATCGTCCATCGTGATTTCCCGAAGTGTTGAGGTCATTTGACCAAAGCACGGTGCGTGTATCACAGATGATTTTAAAAATTAACCTAACGTTAACCAATAATTTTTAGATAGCCTCTATCTTTTGTGTTATCTGATCGAGACTAATTTCCGGAGCGAGCGAGCTTATCCAGTCGTTTTTGCATTTCTGTAAGCTCCTTCTTGAGACTGTTCAAATCGTCACTGTCTGTTGGAGTGTTCGCTTCGCTTTTTTCCGCAGAGGTAGATCCGTGTCCGGCGTGGGGAATATTATTGAAGGGTAAAAACATCGCCATCGCGTCGCGGAACATATCCATATTTTTTTGGCCGAATTCCTCCATGACGCCGAATTTTGTAACGCCAAAGGCATTGGTCATCTGGTCCCGGAACTTTTGTTGGTTTTCCGTCAGCATCTGAATGGAGTGTTCAAGATAGCTTGGCACCAACGATTGCATGCTGTCGCCATAAAAGCTGATCAGTTGTCGCATGAAATTGATAGGGAGGAGGTTCTGACCCGTTTTGGCTTCTTGTTCGAAGATGATCTGGGTGAGCACCGGGCGGGTAATATCCTCACCCGATTTGGCATCAATAACGGCAAAATTATCGCCACGCTTCACCATAACGGCCAAATCATCAAGCGTCACATACGTACTCGTACCTGTGTGGTAGAGGCGACGATTAGCATATTTCTTGATGACGGTCGGCTTTTCCGTATCACTCATGAACGATCGATCTCCCCAAGCTGCCCTCTCGATCGGGCTACGCCGCAAAGCCAAAGATAAACACCTACCGAGTGGACAGGAAAATGCGGGGGAATGCAAGTTATTCGCCTAATGACGTAAGCCCTAAGTGATCCATCAATTGGCGGGATGTGTCTTGACGGGGACCCCCGATCTGGCGGACAAGTTGGGGAATACTGAAATGAAGTGCCGCTCATACCGACTGACCCTTGTGGTCGCAACCGGATGCGGCTGACCAGGAGGACGAACCATGGCAACTCCCGATATCGTTATTGTAAGTGCTGCGCGTACACCGGTTGGATCGTTTAATGGCGCATTATCATCGATGGCGGCCCACGATTTGGGTGCCGTTGCCATTTCGGCGGCTCTTTCGCGTGCAGGTGTAGCACCTGCCGAGGTAGATGAAGTTATTCTCGGCCAGATTTTAACGGCCGGGCAAGGCCAAAACCCGGCGCGGCAAGCCGCGATGAAAGCGGGTATTCCGCAAGAAGCGACCGCTTGGGGGCTAAACCAGTTGTGTGGCTCAGGTCTTCGCGCCATAGCGATTGGGATGCAACAGATCACCAGTGGTGATGCAAACATTATTGTTGCCGGTGGCCAAGAGTCGATGTCGCAGTCCCAACACGCCGCCTATCTTCGGAGTGGCACCAAGATGGGCGAATTAAAGTTGGTGGATACGATGTTGCGGGACGCACTGATGGATGCGTTCCACGGTTATCACATGGGCAATACAGCTGAAAATGTTGCAACAAAATGGCAAATTAGCCGCGAAGATCAGGATGGTTTTGCGCTCCTCTCGCAAAACAAAGCCGAAGCCGCCCAAAAAGCAGGGCGTTTTAAGGACGAGATCGCGCCCGTTACAATTTCATCGAAAAAGGGTGATGTTGTGGTCAGTGATGACGAATATATCCGCCACGGTGCCACGCTCGAAAGCATGACCAAGCTGCGTGCCGCGTTCTCGAAAGACGGCACGGTTACAGCAGGAAACGCTTCAGGCTTGAATGACGGCGCTGCGGCGCTCGTGTTGATGACGGCAGCGGAGGCCAATCGCCGCGGACTGACGCCCCTGGCGCGGATTGCGTCTTGGGCAACGGCAGGAGTTGATCCGGCCATCATGGGAACAGGGCCAATTCCAGCCACGCGCAAGGCGCTGGAGAAGGCGGGTTGGAAAGCGGCCGATCTTGATTTGGCGGAAGCGAACGAGGCCTTTGCCGCTCAGGCGATCGCCGTTAATCGTGATCTCGGCTGGGACACGTCAAAAGTAAACGTCAATGGCGGCGCGATTGCCATTGGTCATCCGGTTGGTGCCTCGGGCGCCCGCGTGTTGATCACCCTTCTGCATGAGATGCAAAAACGGGATGCCAAAAAGGGCCTCGCAACGCTTTGTATCGGCGGCGGAATGGGCATCGCGATGGCAGTCGAGCGTTAACGAACGGCTCGATCATGCAGGATCAGGAAAACGGATCCGCTTAAAAAAAGACGAGGGAGGAGGCAAAGATGGCAAGAGTTGCGTTGGTTACGGGTGGAACGCGAGGCATAGGCGCAGCTATTGCCGTGGCGCTCAAGGCTTCTGGTTATACGGTTGCTGCCAATTATGGTGGCAATGATGATGCAGCAAAGACGTTTACCGCCGAGACGGGCATAGCCGCCTTTAAATGGGATGTTTCAAACTACGATGCCTGTGTCGCTGGCATAGCGCAGGTGGAAGCCACGCTTGGCCCAGTCGACGTACTCGTCAACAACGCCGGTATCACGCGTGATGGCATGTTCCACAAGATGACCAAAGAGCAGTGGGATGCGGTGATCAATACGAATCTGTCCTCGCTGTTCAACATGACCCGCCCGGTGTGGGAAGGCATGCGCGCCCGAAAATTTGGTCGGGTTATTTGTATTTCATCGATAAATGGCCAAAAGGGCCAAATGGGGCAGGTGAACTATTCGGCGGCTAAGGCCGGTGATCTTGGTTTTGTGAAGGCCCTGGCGCAAGAAGGCGCCCGTGCTGGGATTACCGTCAATTCTATCTGCCCGGGTTATATTGCAACCGATATGGTGAAAGCCATTGACCCAGCGGTTATTGAGAAAAATATTTTGCCGCATATTCCCGTTGGTCGCCTTGGCGAGCCGGAAGAAATTGCGCGCGCGGTGGTCTTTCTGGCGTCCGATGATGCCGGATTTATTACGGGTTCAACCCTATCGGCGAATGGTGGTCAATATATGATCTGATCCCCCTTGGGCAGTTTGAAAAACCTGCCTTATACGGTAATAAATGGCTGGCGGAAGCGTCAGCCTTTTTCATATTTCAGTTGATAATCGGATCGTTTGCGTCATGCCGCCCCATGTTCTTGCGACCTTAATCGGCTTCGGTGCGATCGTGCTGTGGTCATCGCTTGCGTTGATGACAGCGGCCTCCGGTACGATGCCGCCTTTCGAACTCGCAGCTCTGACCTTTTTGATCGGCGGACTGTTGGGGGTACCGGCCTTGTTCCGAAGCCGCAAAGGATGGGCCCTTTTCCGCCAACCCTTGCCGGTTTGGACGTTGGGTATTGGCGGGTTGTTTCTCTATCATGCGTTTTATTTCGCCGCTCTTCGCTTGGCGCCACCCGCCGAAGCAGGATTGATTTCATATCTCTGGCCACTGCTCATCGTTTTGATGTCTGCTCTATTGCCGGGTGAACGCCTTCGATCCGGTCATATCATCGGGGCGATCGCCGGTTTTGGCGGTGTTGCACTTCTTTTGGGCAGTAAGCAGGGCGGCTTTGGCTTTGATCAGCGTTATTGGCCCGGCTACGCGTTGGCTTTTTGCTGCGCATTCATATGGTCAGGCTATTCAATTTTGTCGCGGCGCTATCGCGATGCCCCGACCGAGATGGTCGCGGTCTATTGTCTGGCAACCTCGGCTTTGGCACTGGCTGCGCATACGCTCTTCGAAACGACGGTGTGGCCAGAAAATATGATGCAGTGGTTAGCCATTGTAGGGCTTGGCCTCGGTCCCGTTGGCGCCGCCTTTTATGTTTGGGACTGGGGCGTGAAGCGGGGCGATATCAAAATTCTGGGCGTGACATCGTACGCCGCGCCTGTTTTATCGACGTTTTTACTGGTGGTCACCGGTTATGCCGAGGCGAGCCTTTCTTTAGGTCTGGCTACCCTATTGATTGTCTCCGGTGCGCTTTTGGCGACCCGTTCCAACGATTAGAACCGTAATGCATTGGATTGCATCTGCTTGAAGGGGCGCATCAAACTCTCGAGAATGGTTCGGCGACCGGTTAAAATATCCACCTCGGCTAACATGCCAGGCGTAATCGGTTTGCCAGGGCCAAAGTCCTTGGCCGTAGCCTCAAGTCTAACGCGGAAATAGGGCTGCCCTTTTTCATCCTGAAGGGCATCGGCCGAGATATCGACGACTTTGGCTTTCAACCCGCCGTAAATAGAGAAGTCATAGGCGCTGACTTTGATAATCGCGTCCTGGCCGGGCCATATTTCAGCGCGATCATTCGGTTGCAGGCGCGCCTCAATGGCTGCTGCGGCATCGCCAGGAACGATTTCAACCAAAGGTTCGCCGGACTTCACAACGCCTCCAACCGTAGAAACGTGTAGTTTATTGATAACGCCATTCATGGGGGCCAAGACGTCCGACCGCGCACTGCGGTCTCGCAGCGCCGAGATCGTTTCTTCCAGCTTGGCAATTTGGAGTTCAGTTTCCGAACGCTCTTTATCCGAATCGGATCGAAACCGCGAGCGCACTTCGTCGATCCTTCCGGAAATTTCGCTCATAATGGCTTCATCGCGCGGTATTTCATGGACGAGATCGGATAGGCGCTGCTCAATCTGTTGAAGAGACCGTTCACTTTCGAGCAGATCATTGGTTGAAATCGCGCCAACGGTATTGAGCTTTCGTAAATTGCTGACGCGTTGATCAACCAATTCGCGTTCTCGGATTGTATTGGCCCACCGTGATTTAGCTTCCGATAAATCGATCGATTTTTGCTTATACTGGTCTTGATAAATACCAACTTGGGCATTGAGCGTGTTCCGTTTGCCATTGAAAAGCTCGCGTTCCCGCTCAACAATTTTTGGGATCGTATCATCCAGATCGGATGGAAATTCCAGTTTTTCCGAATTCCTCACCTCGGCAGTCAACCGAATCATCCGCGCCTGTTTCGCCTTCATATCGATTTGGGCCTGGGCCAATTCGGAACGCGAGAAACTATTATCAATCCTCAACAAAGGCATGCCGCGAGTGACCGAATCGCCTTCGCGGACAAGAATATCGGTAACAATACCACCTTCGAAGTGTTGAACAGTCTGGATCTGGGATTGTGGCACGATCTTACCGAAGCCACGAATAACACGGTCAATTTCGGTGCTGGCCGACCAAGCAAAGAGCGCGACCGAACCAATGACGGACAAAATCACAAAACTGCGGGACGCTCCGACCATCATCCGGTGTGATTGCCGTGGGTAAGGAATCCCCAACTTGGTCAATGGAGCATGGGAAGAGGATTGTTTCTTTTCAACCATTTGATGTGATACCCGATTTATTCAACCTTTGGAATATTTGATAGTGATGTTTATTAGGTTAAACTGCCGTAGAAGATAATTAAATTTTTCAATTTATTTTGTGTAATAATTCATTTTTTAAAAATATGACGTAGAGTTGTGCCGATAATTAATCATTTTTTTTGATATAATTGTCAGTGTGATTAGGGCAAATTGATGTCAACACCTGAATCAAGAGACGACGAAGCGGTTATAGGCCGTGAAAAGGCGAGCGCTTCTATCGTCAAAATGCCCGTTCAGCCGTGGCGATTGCTTCAATTTGCGGGTCCGGAAGGACCACCCCCCGACGAGGATCGGCCACCGCCCGATCCTGAAAGCGTTATTGCGTCTACTGGGGCCAATGACGATGCACTTCGGGAAGCGGCAGGAAAATTATCGCTTGTGACCGCACTCGAATTGATCGCCGGCCATTGGTTCGGTCGTGAACCCGAGCTTG
>Ga0114964_10003108_pt1 | contig 11325 bp, 8 predicted proteins | sample C_131016_MF_Meta_FD_92638 | JGI IMG/M metagenome (GOLD analysis project Ga0114964, IMG submission 92638) | Freshwater microbial communities from Lake Croche, Canada to study carbon cycling - C_131016_MF_MetaG | ecosystem: Environmental > Aquatic > Freshwater > Lake | place: Lake Croche, Canada... | reverse complement strand
GGAAGAAGCAGCACTTCGTAATATAAAGGCACGTCCCAGTAGAAAACGGGAAGTTGTTGTAGACTTATTGGAACAGCGAAGTCGGAGTTTTTATGATGTTGAAGACATAGCTCGACAGGTGGTTCATCATACACCCGCATGGGGAGCTCGTGTTATTCCTGCATTTTATAAATGGTTTGAGCGCCGTTGGCCGTGGGACTGGACGTACGACAGCCTTAATTCCTTCTTTGCGGACGATGCAGCAGGACGATTTTTAGATGAAGTTTATTATGTCTATTCGGCCCGCAGAGAACTACCGAAATATGAATACATAAAAGAAACTCTGTTCTCCTTGCAACCAGACAGACGAGAAGAGTATGCTCATATGGTCGAAAATTCAATGAACCAACTACACGAAGAAGACCGTGAATGGGCCAGAGACAGAGTCAGTAATGTAATTCCTTATTTACCCGAAAGACAGCGAAGAGATGTAAATAATTATATTCAAAAGTCTACTTCAAGGGGAGACGATTTTGTAGACGCAATTAATAAATGGCTTCAAAGTGCGGAAGTTTTTACCAATGCTACAGCCACGAACAGAGCTCACCAAATGATGTATGCGTTGCAAATATTAAGGGCACGGCCAGTGAGGGAAAATGCCCATATTGGACGGGGAAAACCAACCTTCGCCGAATACCTTACCAAAGTCAATTATAATCCGACCACGTACCTACAGGCCATTCGAAAAAAGGCAAAGGCGCACGGGTATGCTCCTTCTTCAATCCATTTTGCTGAAGACGGCGTCCATAAACTTGCAATTAAGACTCCTGCAGGACAAATCGTTCGATTCGGTCGTGTAGGGTATGGAGATTTTCTAATATGGTCTCTCTTCGAAAAACGAGGAGAGGTGGAGTCTGGGACTGCCTTCAACAAACGGCGGACGTTTCATGCGTCTCATTCGAAAATAAAGGGCAACTGGAAGAGCAACGACTTTTCTCCCAACAACCTGGCTCTCCGTCTTCTTTGGTAGGTGTCCTGCCGTATAATGCTTCACCTCTGCACTCTTGAACTCATACCTTATTTTGAGTGGTTTATTCCAAAATCGCTCATAATAGTGCTTGTTCGTGGTGTCGTCCTCTTCTTCATTCATTTTTTAGTATAGACACTTTCTCTTTACTTCATGTACGCTGCCATGGACGACGAGTGGCGACCGTGCTTGCCAGAGCCAACAGGACGCTCAAGCTCCGACGAGGGAGCCGTCGCAGGGGCCGAGAGAATGTCCTGCTCCGTGAGGACACCCTTGATGATGCGAGAGCTGCCCTTAATCGTCTCGAAGAAACCGCTAGAGACGGGGACGATGTAGAGATTGACACCCGAGGCGGCAATCTGGGAGGGGAACTGGTTGCTGACCGTGGCCGAAATCTGAAGGGTAAAGTTGCCTACGAGGCCAGGGGCCTGTCCCGCCTGCAGGGCAAAATCCCGACCAGGACGAAGGACCAGCGGACCGCCAACCATTGTCACGAGGGCATTGTCCGTCGGAGGAGTCGCTGCCGCCGCTGCAAAAAAGCCACGAGACTCACCCGACCACTCGGGGAAGTCCATCTCGAGACCATTGTCGATGCTCATCTTGTAGAGCTCGTACTGCGTGTGATTCGCAAGGAGACCCGAGAAGTTGTCAAAGTTGATGCTGATGGCCTCAATCGGGAGCGTAAAGTCGCCAATCGTGCTGTCCCACGTCAGTCCAGCATTTGCATACGGCTGAGTCGTGAAGAGAGCGGCATTTGCAATCGCAGGCTTGAGGTAGATGAGAAGCAGGTCGGGAATGTTCGGGAGCGTAATCGTGTTCGACGAAACTTGCGTGCCGCTCGATGGGCCACCCGCCTGTCCGATTGAGAGACCCTTTGCGGACTTTGCAGCGCCGAGCGTCGAGGGAACGGCCGTGATGCCCGTCGTAATGTAACGGGGGAACTCCATGTAGGGAACAATCGACTTGGCGGGGAGCGGGACGTCAAGGGCAGGCGTGAGGAACTGGACCGAAAGAGCGGGCTGGAGCGGGTAAGGCGAGTACGAGCCGACACCAGCAGTCACCCACTGGAACACCGAAATCGTCGGGCTCGACGAAGAGGCGGCCGTGCCTACAAAGACCCTCGAGAGCCACGAGGAAGCTACACGCCAGGCACGAGAAGGAGTCGTGGACATGTTCATCTGGACTTGGAAGTTCTGTACGCCAAAGAGACCCGTCGAGAGCTCAAATGCATTTCCGAAAATGAACGGAGGGAGCATGAGCTTCTCGGTCGACTGCCAGCGCAGGTAGACCGTGAAGGCCTGAACACCCGCAAGAGCCGCCGTGCAGGGAATGCCGCCATAGTTGAGCGCCGAAGAACCCGTGATGGCCGCACCAGCCGCATTTTGAAGGAGGGGAGTGCCCGTCGAGTCGCAAAAAGACCACTGCGACCATGCGCCGTTGGGGGACTCGTCCGACGCATAGCGGGACGCTTGGCCCGAGAGAGGCGAGTTCGGGAACTCGAGAGTGTCGGGGTTCAGGCCATAAATGTCAAGCATCGTGGGGCACGTGCGCTGACGGCGGTGCTGGCGCATGTCCTGTAGACGAAGGACGTAGTTGAGAACGTCCTGCGTGTTGACCGTGACCGTGGCATCGTTAATCGTCGCCGTCATCTGGGCAACGCACTGGTGCGACGGGAACTGCGCAGGGGCTACGTCCCGACCAGGGACTAGGAGGGGCTGACCGACCGTGAGCGTCTGACCTGCAACACCGACCGTCACGACGGCGCTGACTACACCGCCGCTAATCCAGTCAACGGCTCGGTCAATAAAGACGTTCTCGGACGGGACGACTACGTTGAATTGCTGTGACGAGCTGTTGGCCGTCTGGGCATTGAAGCTGACGTTCGTGATGGAAAGAGCACCCTTCTCAACGGCGTACTTGGGCTGCTTCTGAACGATGCGAGGGTCGTACACCGAGTACTTCGACACTTCCTGCGTTGCCATTTATTAGATGGAACGGAGAAAAATCGCAAAAGAACGACACGCCTACGAAGACACCCCCTTGCGACGAAACATGAGGCGGAAGGACATGGTTCCCTCATTGTAGAGCCGAAGAGGAATGAGCGAGTTCGTGAGCCGATTCCGCCAGTAGACCGAGACGTCCAGCTGGGTGAGGCCGTCGTGCACGGGGTCCAGAGAGGAAAAGGTCGGGACGAGGGGCTCGTACAGCACAAATCCACGCCAAATGTCGGCGGTGACTGCGTTAATCGGGACTTCTAGAAGGACCTTCTGGAAGGCGGCTCTCACTGGACCGCCTCCCGTGTTGCTCGAGCCGAGAGTGATGGGGGGAGCATTGTCCTCCGTGCGAATCGGGATTTGAGACGTGGCGAGCACAAAGGACGAGCAGGGAGACCAGAGCGAACCCGTGCTTATATAATCCTGCGTCATCTGGACGAATGTCGCCGCTTGGTCAGCGAGAGTAAACGGGTTTTGCAAGGCGAACGTCGTAGGCCCGTTCTTGGTGCGCAGAGATGAACCGACCGCATTGTCTCCCGTCGTTGCCGCAGCATTGTCCAGATTGGTCAGACCAAAATTGAATACAAACTCGGGGAGACGAGGATTAGCCAAAGCACCTTTCCACCTTTTGGTTGCACCAAAATAAGGCGTGTCAAGGTTCGCCATGAGTCCCTCCATGTTGGTGTTCATTCCGACGAACGAATACTCGCCTGCCTTGTAGGGTAAAACTGCCGTGTAAGAAACATTATAGGGCACGGGAAGAGTGACTCCCGCTGGGCAAATGGAGGTCTTGGAGTCCTCACTGAGTGTGAAAAGACCCGTCGACGGGTCGAACTCGAAATATGGGCACTGCGTTCCGAAACTTCCACCCGAAGCTACGACGAGCGCATCGTACGACAATCGAAGTGCCTTGTTAAGCAAAACTACCCAGTGAGTATACGAGTAGCAGTAGTAGTAGTCCGTCTCGTTCTGCGTAGGGAGCGCCGTCAGGGGAATTTCTGTGAAGGTTGCAATATTTTCAGGCTCCCACTGCACGAACGTCTCATCCGACCAATAATTCGTGCCGTCAAAAATTGAGAGGGTGACCGAGTAAATCGTCGTATTAATGTCTAGGGGGTTTTGGTAGACTGCGGTTCCTGCGAGACCTCCGTACACTGCAGGAGCTAGACCGCTGGAGTTTGCAATTGAAAAGGAAGAGGAAGTGGGACAGGCTACAACCGCTTGCGGTGTGCTAAAGTTCAGGGTGGTGGGAACAAGGCCCGTCATGCGTCCTACCAACAGCCCCACGGCCAAGTTCGTTACTGCGCTTGCAGTATAGGTGATGTACTGGCTCGTCACTACGACGCTCGTAATCGTACGGGTAGTCGCCGCTGGGCTGATTTGCGGAATAAATATGGGAAGATTTTTGGTCGCACCATTCAGGGTAAAGTTCTGCACTGCCACCGTATACTGCGACGTGTCCCGAATGGACGGAGACTGCCGAGTGTCCTGAAACACAATCGCAGGGTCAGGGGCAGTCTGAAATGTATTCACCGTGTTGTTCACGATGACTGCATTGTAATACAGAATGTCGGGATTCGCCTTTGAGCCAGTTGTCGGAGCTTGCTGGAACGACATATTTATACTACTCTCCGAGTTTTTATACCACTATTTACCAATCAGATTGTAGGTGAATCCCGAAACAAAGTCGTCGGGAGAAACTCCGCTGTCTTCCACGAGCTTTATGTAATCAGGTAAGGGCAAGTGTTTGAAATAGAGGCGAGTCACGCAGTGCCGTCCGCAGGTATTTACATCCTGTTTGTCTGACTGAAAGTGGTATGCATTTGATTTTACTTCGTAGGGACTATTCTCCAAAAGACGGCTCAAATGCTTCGTGCTTTGCTGAAACTCCCTCTGCTGTTCGGCCGTGTTCCACTTTGCTTCGCCATCAGGTCGGTAGTTTCCGTACGGGTCAAAGTACTCAATAAAGTCCGTGTTTCGGCGCTTCAGCAGACAAACCCAGTGTCCCGTGTTTTGGTCCTGCGTCAAGTACAGCAGCAGAAGACGGCCTTTCTTGTCTAGAACTTGCTCGATGCTCGTGGCCTTCAGGAGCTGGGGGTAGGACAAGATTTTCAGGTCGGGAATCATTTTTCGCACATCGTCTTCCCCTAGAGCGTACTCTTGCACTTCCTCCTTACGTCCGCCATGCCGAATCGCCTCTGCTTGTCGGACGGCCATTTCCACCGAAATAGGCTTCCGAGACAATGGAGTGCCGTTCAAATACGTACGCACACCATGTTTGCGACCAAGCTTGAATTCCTTAATGTGCAGGCTCATTTACTATAGTGGGAGAAACTCGAACTGCGGGCTTACCCGTAATCATCGGCGATTCCTTGGTGTCGGTTTCCTCCAAATCTACGCTTATAGAACTTTCCAAGCCCAGACACTTGGACCTGCACTTGGAATGCTTGCAAAGCTTATAGACCGCATACCCTACCATCATCAGCAGAGAACCAACGCTAGACACTTGGCCTATAGTTTGAATAGAATCCATTGTTCAAGCACAGAATAAAAAAGGGCCAATGGGAGGAATGGGAGGTTTTGGGATTTTTTGGGAGAGAGTCTTTGAAGAAAAACTTTTTGAAAATCCAAAAACAAAAACAACCTTTTCTAAAACTGCTCTTCTTTTTCTACCCCATAACCTCCCATAAATAATAGGTAAGAAAAGAGACCAGAACATTCCAAGTTGTAATATTTCAGGTCACAAAATAGGTCACAAAAATAACCTCCCGTAAAATCTCCTGAAGGAACTCGGGTTCGGTGTAATTATTATGCCGTCAAATCCCAGTCATCTCCGTACCTTTCGTACCGAGATGCCACCCGTTCGGGCTTCATCGCTTCTATTGCAATGGATTCGTTGAAGTCAATTTGCATGGTCCGTAGGTCTGCGAGTATGGGGTCTGTGGGTCCGTCGTGGGTAGAGGCCTTCATGTTGGTAATCCTCATTCCGCAGTTCTCCCTCGGAAGCCTAACGAATTCGGAGGGTTCATTTTCCTTGAGCGCCAGCCACTTCCATTCAAGTCCGTCGTCTATAACCATCGGGATGGCTCCACACCATTTCGTCCACGTCTCACGCACAATCCACTGGATTCCCCGTTGGTCGTAGAATGGCCGTGCCCTGTAGTAAATCGGGTCGTCTGCGTGCAGTTCGTACCAGTAATTGGTCATTGCGAATCTTGAGAATTCTCCCGTCTTTGCATGGTCCTCAATCAGCTGTTGCTCTCGTGCGTCTTGGTCTGGCGTGCGTTCTCCCTCCACCCACCACCAGATTTTGCGGGTCTTTCCGTTCAGGGTAAAGTTTCGCAGCCTGTACCCCTTTGCCTTCTTCCACATCCGTACATGCGATTCTCCCCGTTCTTTCCACTCTGTGCGAATCGTCTTGGGAGCGTCAGTCACTTTCATTCGGAACGTTCCTTCGCTGCAGGGGGGAGCGGTCACCGTCGAAGGCTGGAAGTACATGCGGGCTTTGGACATTTTGGCTGCAATATGTCGGGTATGGGGTCCATTTTATGCCGACCACGGCAATCCGTTTTGTCAACATTATGCAGGTAAGATTATAATCTCTGACGAAGCTTTTGAAGCATTCATTCCGTAAGACCACGATTCTTTAAATATGCGACAATTTTTATACAAATTTCGAATATACTCGCAATCATTGTAGCTAATAACCCAATCTTTTCGTTTTAGAATTATTTCTGCAAATTTTTCATGATTAAACTTTTCATGCATGTCTCCGTCTTTACCGTATATATACGTCTCAATATAGTACGGAGGGTCCGCATAAATAACCGAGTCACTATTTTCTGGATTCGATTCTAGAAACTCGGAGAAATCAGAATTAGTGAATACTATACCAACAAGATTACAAGCCACGAGCCGAGTAAGACTTGATTCAGTTAATCGGTCACTTGCGGCTTGAGATGAAAATCCTCCACACAGAGTTGCTCCGCTGAACGAACACCTGTTTATAATGAAATATGACGCAGCCATTTCATATTCGTCTTCTTCCGTACAAACAGTTTTTCTCATTTCTGCAAATGATTGCTTTGTTACAGGCATTTTTGCTCTTATTTTTTCAACTAATTTGGACGAGTCTTTTTGAAGAACCTTCCAAAACGTGTAGAGCGGTTTAAACAAATCGTTTGCCTTAATATTCCAACCTTGAGACTGCATATAAAGCTCAAAACTACCTCCTCCAAAGAAGGGAGACACGAGTGTTTTTCGGGTATTATAATGTGTTAGCACATACTTCTCAAGTATTCGAATCGCTCTTGTTTTCCCTCCAGGGTACCGCAATGGCGATGTATTCTTTTTGCTACTCATTTTATTATAATTCCAAACTACTATAAAATAGTCATTCGTTTTTGTAGCAGAGTCCTATTTTTCGTCCTCCTCGTCCTCGTTCATAATCCACGCCGAGTTCTCGGTGACGCAGTAAATCGGAAAGTTCTTGTGAATGCAAATCCAGCGACTACCCGTGTTTTTGAGCTTCTTGACCTCCTTGGGGTCTAGTCCCAAATAGGTCTTGAGTAGGTAGTTCAGGGCATGACTGCCCGTGGACTGCGGGTACAGCACGAAATGAGTAGCCTCCGTGAGCATCAGACGGGTCTTCTTGTAGTTGGAGAGGTAGTGAGTCAAGCAGAGCATCGTAATGTTTTGGTGACGGCCCATGACGGCAATGTCGTCAATGAGCTGTTGAATGACCTTGCCCTCCTTACCAATAAAGGTGTCGTAGTCGTCGAAAATTATGAGGGAATCCCGCAGGGCCTCGAGGTCCTTGACGGGGGTCTCGACCAGTTTCGCAGCGTCGAGGCGAATGGGTTTCTTCTTCATCGAGTCAAGGGTGGAATCCTCGTCGAGTTTGGAGACCAAGTACACGGTGCGCTCGGGAAACTGCTTCATGTACTGCTCGGCGAGGCGTTTTGCAATATAGGACTTGCCCGAACCCGAGGCTCCCGCAATGTACCAAATTTCCCGCTTTTTGGGGTCTCGGGACGGAATGAGGCCAAATGTCGAGGCGGGAGGAAGTTTGATGCTCTTGTTGGTCTCGGCCTCCTTAAACATTTCGGCATAGGCATCGGCAGCGCCAGGGATGGAATCCATGTTGAGGTGCTCGGGGGGAATACGGCGCTTGTAGGCCTCTTGCAATACACGCATGACCTCGGACGCTTTGCGGGGAGGCAATTTGCCGAGGCGATGCTTACCTATTTCGAGCTCCTTGACACCGCTCTTGCCCTTATTCATCCCGTCATGCAGGTAGAGAACCTCGTTGTTATACTCTCCTCCACTCGCCACGGCGATGGGAGTTGCCTTGGTGCCTCCCTCAAAACTCAAACTTACTTCGTTCGGCATTTATTTCCAACAAACATTTTCATTTGACAAAAATGACGACTTAAATAACACACGAAGCGAGTATAAAACGCAAAGAGGCGGTATTCGCTTCTGGATTTTTATAGCGGTAAATTACAAATGTTCGTCCTAACCTTGTGGCACTTGACGAACCTGTCGAACATTCTTCCTCCTCCTTGTGCGGAAATACCTTGTAAAACTAATGTTTCCATTAATACAAATGGGCCAGTGGAAGTCAGACCTTGCATTCGGGAAACACTGGGAGGGCATAGCTATTTCCTATATGGGTGAGGGGGTAGTGTCCGTCCCAGAGGGCAATTTCAAGCCCTACGACTTTGAAACAAACAATCTCAAGTACGAGGTCAAGGCCGACCGCCTAGCGCATAAGTATGGCTGTAGGACCATGTTTATTGAATACGAGTGCAATGGACGGCCAAGTGGCATCACAAGTACCGAGGCGGACTTCTGGTGCTACTTTATGGTCAAGCCAGTAGGATTTGATTTTTATGTGATTCCTGTTCCAGTACTCCGAGCAGAAATTCCGAATGCTCTGCGCATGGTCAGCGGAGGCGACGGGATGCGCTCAAAAGGCTACATAATGAGCGTGTCAAAGTTCGAGCTGTATAAACAGCCCTTAAAAGTGGCCACGGCGGTGTGAACTGCCGAACATCTGCTTGGAGACAGGAGCGACCTCGCTGGGATTTCCAGCAAGCGCCGAGGACACTTGTCCCGTGGTGTTTGAGGTCATGGCTCCCGATTCAAACGCCGAACTCGTTGGCGTATAAAATAAGTCTTCCGTCGGGTAATGGTAATCCCCGCCACGCAACCGCATATGCTGTTGCATGACGAGCAGGTCGGGACGACGTTCGACGGGCTTAATTTTTGCCCGCATGTTGACTACAATCGCTCGCCGAGTAGCGTCAACAAACTTGATGTTATGATTCTGCGCCGACGTGTGTAGGTACTGCTTTTCAAACCCGTCCATGTTTTATTACCTTCTTGGATTTCTTTCTACGGCCTTCTCCCACGACTCCCATGGCTACAATCTCTTCCAACGTATGTCCTTCTTCAACGGCAGCCCTTAAAGCGCTCTCATCGAGATTCGTTGGAGCAGCTATACGCCTACGTACACGCTCGGTCAATTCGCCTACATCTGGGTAGCCATATACGTCTTCGTCGGCTTCGTGCGATTCCCGCATGTCTTCGAGTAGGTCGTGCCGTTCGGCTTCTGCGTTGACTAAACCTTGGAAATATTCGTCAAAGTCCTCTGCATCAACCTTCAAAACAGTCTTTACTCCGTTTGTATTTTCATACACGATTATGTCGTCTCCTGCTCGTATTGGCTCTCCAGACACTGCATCCATAGTGCCACGAGGAAGTACTAGAGGAACGTCAAGGGGAGGGGGAACTTCGGTTAAGACCAAGTCGGGAATGGGAAGAGGGGCAATCTCCGCTCGTAGACGGGTTTCTGCTTCGAGGGGTGTAACGGTAAATCTTGCAACAAGTATAGGCACAAGTTTGCGAATATAATCCTCCTTTGCGGCATCTAGAGTGTCGGCAACCACATACCGCTTGTCTTCGGCAATTCGTTCACGAGTTGTCTCCCCTACCCACGGGGCTACAAACCGACTGCGGGGTTGAGTTGACGTACCCTGAATCAAGTCTAGTTTGGTTCGGTATGACGCATAAGGTATTATATTTCCAGTATACGCTGCGTCAGTAATTCGCTGGTTCCCTCTTATTTGATGGGTTTGCTTAATAGCTACTGAAAGACGAGTCGGAATGTGCTCCCCCGTCATGTCGAAATATGCGTCGTCAAAAAGCTCCCCGAGAGTTTCTAGACGCTCCTCCAGATTGTCCTTCCAAAATCCACTGCCTGTGAGCTCGGCAGGTCGAGCCATGGGATTGACGACCGAAACGGTGTCCGTCGGCCAGTCACCCATTTCGTGGCGGGGCTGGAATCCGTAATGTTCTTGCAATGAATTGTTTATGTCGTTGCGAGTCATCATTGCTCGCTCGAGTTCGGGAGCGAATGTTCGGTAGATTACAAAGTCTTTGAAGGTCTGTCCGTATTCTGCATCGTTTCCACGGAGACGGATTTGCGCTCCCGCAGCCTCAAAGTCCGCCGTGACTCGCTCTACGACCGCCTCCTTGGCGTCCTGCGCAGGACTCCGCTGTCCCGTAACGTACTGAAAAGTCGTGCGTTTCGGCAAGGACCGAATCTCTGCAAATCCCGTATACACAATGTCGTCAAGACGGCGCTTGTCCCGCTTCGTAATAATTCCTTCTCTCGCAGCCTGCTCAATCGAATCACCTAATTCTTCGAGCTGTTGCTTCGTTCCTGCGCCGCCACGCATTCCAAGGCCTTGCAAGGGACAGCCCTTATAGGTTGACAGAGGAGAGTCGATGAGCTTGTCCCGAAGGCTGGGGTCCGAGGCAATCATCGCCTTTGTGGGGCACGGCGTTCCGTATACGCTCTTGAGGTTCAAACCAGGGACAGGAGTGGCGCTAGGACAGCCTACGTAGGCCCCCGCAGGTCGGCCCTTCTCGGAACACAGCACGCCGAGGTTGCTTCTCGGTCCTTCTGGTTTTGCAGCTACTTGGGGTTCGACGGGCATGTCTAAAATGTTCCCGTCGAGGTCAATCAGGGGCTGTAGCTCTTCCTGCATGCTGGAAGGACCAGCAGGTGGCGATTTAGGAGTAATTTTAAAGGCCTTTAGGTCTGCAAGAATATTGCGTCCAGGGATTCTCTCGGTGCTTGGTCCGTTAATGTCCGCATAAAAGTCGATGGTCCGAATAATCTCCTGCTGTTGGTCGTAGTCCATGTCATTAAATTTCGACGGGCTAATGCTGTATTTTTTGAGGAATTGTTGTTCGGGAGAATTGTTTTTAGTCGCATTCGCCTTTTCGGTTGCAGCCAGTAGGTCCTTCTTTGCT
>Ga0114964_10003106_pt1 | contig 11326 bp, 6 predicted proteins | sample C_131016_MF_Meta_FD_92638 | JGI IMG/M metagenome (GOLD analysis project Ga0114964, IMG submission 92638) | Freshwater microbial communities from Lake Croche, Canada to study carbon cycling - C_131016_MF_MetaG | ecosystem: Environmental > Aquatic > Freshwater > Lake | place: Lake Croche, Canada... | reverse complement strand
CTTCTCGGACAGCAGCTGATTGAGGGCAAGCGTGTTCAGTATACGCTACAGGATCGCACACTCCCCCACTTCGCTCGCTACGACGATGGTGTCGAATCGCGTGGATTTGTTCAGAACTCCTTCATGAACGGACTGCTACCTGCAGAGTTCTTCTTCCACGCCCAGGCTGGACGCGAGGGACTGATTGATACAGCCGTCAAGACATCCGACACTGGCTACATTCAGCGCCGTCTCATGAAGACGATGGAGGATCAGCACGTCGAGCACGATGGCACGGTGCGCAATGTAACCGGATCGATTGTTCAGTTCGCATACGGGGAGGATGGGATTGACTCGATTGCTGTCGAGGGACAGACGTGCGACCTTTCCAACATGGCTATGGAGGAGGTGTATCGCAACTTCGCGATGAGTCCCGCGGATGTGAATCCATTCATGAAGACGGAGGTCACAGAAGCCCCTGATCTGATCGAGGATATCCTTGCGGATCGTGAGATGTTGGTGCGGAATGTGTTTCGATTCAAGAAGAATGACCAGGTATTGGCTCCGGTGAATTTGCGTCGCATGATCGCTTCGTATGCAAATCCATATGCAACCAAGACAGACCTCACACCTTCTCATGTTGTTGAGACGATCGCTGCATTCATTGCCGAGTTCCCGAACAACAGGCTGTTCCATGCGCTGCTTCGTTATAACCTTGCACCCAAGAAGGCAATTCTCGTCCACCGCCTCACAGAGGTTCTGTTCAATGAGCTCATGACAGATATTCGCTTCCGCTACCTGAAGGCTCAGGTTCACGCGGGTGAGATGGTTGGAGCCCTCTCTGCCCAGTCGATTGGTGAGCCAACGACACAGCTTACACTGAATACCTTCCACTCCGCAGGCACTGCGAAGGCGAACGCGACTTCGGGAGTTCCGCGTATTGAGGAGCTGCTGTCTGCGTCTCCTAATCCGAAGCGCCCAGGGAACACTGCATACTTCGAGGGAATTGTAGGACAGAATGAGGCGATTGCGATGATGAAGCGTGTTCAACGCACAACCCTTCGCGATATCACCAAGTCAGTGCGCATCTATTATGATCCCTACCCCCTTACCGCGGGAACGGTCGTGGAGGATGATCGCGACACATTGGAGATGTATCGCCAGTTCAGCTTGGAGAACGAGACACAGTGCGGTTCGTCTTGGATCATGCGTCTAGAGCTCAACGACGTGGAGATGTATGCGCGTAACGTTCGCGATCTCACGGAGATTCAGGCAAAGTTGTCGAACATGAACCAACTCAAGATCTTCAAGTGCATGACAACAGATACATCGGCTAAGAAGCTCGTTCTCCGCATCGCATTCGAAGAGTCGGTCGTGAAGAACCCAACGTATCTCCGATTCCTGGAGGATAAGATGCTCGATACTGTGCTGACTGGTGTTGATGGTGTCGGTCGTGTTCACATTCGCACGATCAAGAGTGAACAGGTGTTCGACCCGGTGGTCGGTGGATACGTGACCAAGGATCAGTATGTATTGGACACCGAGGGCACGAATCTTCACGACCTTCTGGTGTTCCCGGGTCTGGATGGAACTCGCACGTTCTCGAACGATATTCACGAGGTCAATGATGTCTTCGGCATCGAGGCTGCGCGCACCTGTCTGTTGGATGAATTCAATGAGGTGTTCTCGTCAGAGAAGGTCAACTATCACCACCTCAGTGTTCTCATCGACACGATGACATACAGTGGTCGCATCGTCCCGGTGAATCGCTTCGGAATGAAGAAGAACGAGACGGGTGTTCTTGCGAAGAGTTCATTCGAGGAGACGTCGAAGACCATGTTTGACGCAGCAGTTGTGGCGGAGTATGATACCATGCGCGGTGTCTCAGCGAACATTATGTTCGGTCAGAAGCCGCCGTGTGGCACGGGGTTTGTCGACATCCTGGTGGACGAGACGCGCCTACCCGAAGGTGCGGACGAAATCGTTGAGTCCGATGCACTGGAGCAGGCGAATCGGGCAGTAGCGGCTGCACCGGATTCGGCTGTCAGGATGGAGGACATCGTCATGGCTTGGTGAGAATGTTCTGAAGAAACGTAAAGACAAGCGCACCGAACGTAATCGCTAATGTCCAATACGTGATGATACAAAGACGCTCAAACGGTCTCATTCGCCGCACCTCGAGGTCATCGAGTGAAGTCATTGTATTTTTGGGTTCGCCACCGTGAAAGTTATCCGTATGAAGGGTAATGAGCGGTAGAGGTCCTAACCGAACTAGGCGTGGTAAGCCGCGGAGATCTGCACCCCCCACAGTTGATGTGCTGCCACCCGATATCATCGAGAGTTTTATGAGTTTTACATCAACCTCCTTGGTTACAAGGATATGGGGGGACGCATTTGTAGAGTGGCAGAAAGAACAGAAAAAGAAAGGGTTGCCATCGACAGCTCGGTCTCTTCTTGAGAAGGGTGTTCAGATTCAATGCAAACGAACAATTGGGGAGCCCACGGGTGATACCAAATGCTATATTTGCGGCTTCAAACTTGGAGGAGGCGGACTAAGCCCAGAATGTGAACATGTTCTTGCAATCGCGCAGGCACTCTTGTTGTATAATCTATATCGTTCGGGCGATGCGAAGAATGATGATTTCTTAAAAAAAGAGTATCGATGGGCACATCAACTATGTAATCAGGAAAAGTGGGTGAATAATATAATTCGTTACGATTCAGCTACAAAGAGATTTAGTGCAGACGGTATTCAAATTGGAATTCTTCTTGACAAAATATCAAATTCAACCCGCAATGGAAATGACGTGATGAGGGGACTAATCGGAGAAGATGTGGTTACGTGGAAACAGGAACGAACAAGGGCGATCATTGAAGACATCAGTCCATTAGTTACGTATCTGAACACGCAGCTCGGCGATGCCGGACAAGGGATGATTGCGTTAACGGGGGTTGCGAATGTTTTTGATCATATTCGCGTAGAATTCGATGGAGAGATGAAGGAAGCGCAGCGCGGATCGCCCACACCGCCTCCGCCGCCTCCGCCGCCCTCGCTTCCCCCGGTGCAGATACCGCTTCGATTATTTACTCTTAAACCACCACCATTTCCGGATTTTATACGAAAAAACAAGACACCAGAAGAGATGGAAAAGCAGAGACGCGCGGCTATGACGCTTTCTCGTTTAGGCTCACCTCTAACTCGCAGACTACGCGGCGGCGGTCGCCTTCCCAAACTCCTCTAAACATATCACAATGGCTAACCTGACTCATCCAGAGTTGGCGGAGATTCGAAATGAGAATCTACCCGTAGCTTCGTTGTCGGCTCTTCAAGATCTGAGAACAAAGCTCTGTAACAATGCAGGAACGGACTACACGCTTCAGAGTAGTCAGAAGTTCCTCCGGCGAGTTCTGTCTCCTGATAATCCCACTCGGAATCTCCTGATGGTTCACGGGACAGGGTCTGGAAAGAGCTGCTCTGCTATTCAGATTGCAGAGGAATACATTCTTCGACCGGAGTTCCAGGAGAAGAAGGTTCTCGTCGTTGCAGGACCTGCAGTTCAAGCCAACTTCAAGACAGAGATCTTCGATATTAACCGCGTGTCCCTTGATCAGACTCAGACCATTCTGGCATCCAAGCAGTGCACGGGTCGGCGATACCTTGACATGCTAATGCGGATTGAGTCGGAACCCAAGCAGTGGGGAGTTCCGGATACACGCCTTCGACTGGGCACACTTGAGGATCGTATCATCAATGAGTTCTACGAGTTCGTTGGATACAGTTCATTCGGGGCGATGGTCAATCGCAAACTCCTTGAACTCAAACCATCCGAGGCGGAAAAGTGGGTTCATGAAACATTCGATAACCGCCTGCTGATTGTCGACGAAGCCCATAATCTGCGCGAAGGCACCTCGGAGATGAAGACGGTCTCTACTGGATTGGAAAACTTGGTTAAGATGGCAGACGGTCTCGTGCTTGTTCTGCTGACAGCAACGCCAATGTATGACACGCACGAGGAGATCATTTTCTACATGAACCTGTTTCTCTGGAACGATCGGAAGCTGTCTACATCCAAGAAGATTCAGGCATCTGACTTTCTCCTTCCCGACGGATCAGTTAAGACATCAAAAGAGCAGGACTTTCGTGATTGGGTTCAGAACTACGTATCGTATGTAAAAGGTGAAAACCCGTTCACGTTCCCGTTCCGTCTTCCCGCTCCCGAAATTGAAAGTTTACCCGCACCCCTATCCGGGTTCACCGGTGAGGAACTTACCAAAGTCACGAAGATGAAGTTTTTGTCCGTAACTGCATCAACCGTAACAGGTGGACAGAAGACATTGATCGATGCAACAAGCGGAAAGGATGACGAAGAAGCGCGCATGGCATATATCATTCCGACGATCAGCGTGCTGCCCAAGAACAAGGAATTCTCTGAAGTCTTCAGGGCTGCAGGCGTGCAGTGGCAATATGTAGGAGACCCCTGCTTAACTCCTGAGACGCTACCCGGTGTGTCGGCTAAGTTTGTTACGATTATCAAGCAGATCGAGGACTCCAGGGGCATTGTGCTGGTGTATTCGAATTACGTTGAGCGCGGATCTCGTCTGTTCGCAATGGCATTGGAAGAACACGGTTACACTCCCGCAAGTGGTCCTCCCCTTCTGGCGAATCCGGCGTTCAAGGGTAAATCGAAGGGAGACTACATCCTGCTGAGCAGCGAGGTTTCGACGCCACAGACCAACGCCCTCCTCCAGCTTGCGAGGTCAGACCGTAACGTAAACGGTGAGAAAGTTCGCATCATCGTGACAACTCCCCGTATCTCGGAGGGTGTGAATTTTCGATATGTGCGCCAAGTGCATCTTCTCGATCCGTGGTGGAACATGAGTCGTATTGAGCAGGTGATTGGTCGTGCACTGCGCACATGTAGTCACCAAGCCCTTCCATTCGAAGAACAAAACTGTTCCGTATATCTCCATGTGATTCGTTCCGACACCGACCACGAATGTTTTGATGAATACACCTACCGCACCAAGGTGGAAGAGAAGGGCGTGAAGATCGCAAAGGTTCGACGAATCCTCGAAGAGTCTGCGATGGACTGCCCAATTCAGGTAAGTCTCAACACTCTACCTCAAGACTGGAAGGACTTGGAGATTCCTCAGCGTCGATCCGAAGGGCAAGAGGTCAAGCTTCCCCTCAAAGAGATGCTCGCACCCGTGTTCTCCGATCAGGAACCATCACAGTGTCGTGTGAAGCCATCCGTTCCCGACGAAGGGTATGTGCGTCCTTTGTCCACCTACTTTGACGTCCGCGATGAGATGTTCACGAAGCTCGGAAAAATGTTCATCGACAAGCCGATTTGGGATCGCGAAGAATTGGTGTCAACGCTCAAAATGTATCAGCGCGATGTGGTGATCTTTCTCCTTCAAAACGCAATTCGCACGGGATTCAAATTCAAGGACGCCTTTGGACGCCCCAGCCTGCTTCAGTCGCGAGGTGATCTGTATACATTAGGACCGATTGGTGTTGAAAACGGCACAATTGTCGAACGCACAACAGAACCACCTGAACACAAGGACGTCACAATCGAAGCGGTTGAAGAGGAGAAGAAGGATGATGGTCCCGTAGTGGACATCGATCTGACGAAAATGGTAACCGATCTCAGTATCGAAGACCCTTCGTTGGCGACTGTCAAAGAGGACAAGAAGACACGGGAACTGAGGCAGGCGATTCGCGAGTTGACGGATAAGATCAAGGTTCGATTCGTCGCAGTTCTTCCTGGATATATGTTTGACCGTCTATCCCGTGAACAGAAGATTGCATACCTCCGTGCAAACCCAGACTTTGCTCCTCGCTTGCGAGTCCCGGGAACACAGATCCTTGTGCTTGGTAAAGAAGACTACGATCCCGCTGACCCAATTGGACCCGACCGCACAGCCGTTCAAGAATGGGTGAAGGCGCTTGAGGCTAGGTATACAGCCGATGCAAACAGAATCATTGGCACGATGAAAGACGGCAAGTTCGCAATCAGTAATTTCACAGAAGAGAACGGAGTGTTCACCCGAGTTGTTGGGGCTAAACGTGATGTTCCGATTGTATGCGGAACAGGTAAGATTACATCGAATGCGGTTGTGAAGTTAGCTGAATACATTGATACAGTTGGAATGGACGGCAAAAGGGGAATCCCCGATATACCCAAGAAGGTTACATGGACACGCTGTGATATCGCTGAACTTCTTGCACGCGAGGAGCACAATATAGCATGGTATAGCCCCGAAGAGATCGACGTATTGACAAAACTCAAAACGAAAAGTAAGGCGTAGACACAACAGAGTCGTATGGATCCTGTCTTCGAACGACGCGAGTTGACTCGCTCCGTTCATATTCACGCCCCGAATTTACAACGCAATATTCACGTGAGTCTGCTTGCGCAGCTTCGCATGAAGTATGAAGGTGTATGCATTCCGGAGGGCTTTGTGCAGCGTAGGAGTATCACGATCATTGAGCACTCACTTGGGCGTGTGAACCTGATCAAGGGTGGCTTGGAGTATACGGTCAAGTTTCAAGCCGACCTCTGCATGCCTCATCCCGACCAGGTCTTCCGGGCTGTTGTTGCTCTTCGTAGCAAGATCGGTCTTCACGCCGAACTCCTTCCGATGAAGGTGCTTCTACCTCGTGACCTTCATCTTGGAAATGCCGAATTTGAGGACATTAAGGAGAAGCAGGAGATTGAGTTCAAGGTGGTCGGTTCTAGGTTTCAACAGGGCGATGACTCGATTGTCGTTCTCGGGACACTGACCTCGGTCATCAACCCGGCGGTTGAAGAGGCAATGGCTGCCCAGGCTGAGCCAATTGAGCCCATGATTGCCGCATCGGGTCCCAGTGACCAATCGGAGCGGAGGGTTGTTCAGGTAGCGCCTGAAGTTGCGAAGGCAGCTGAAGCCCCTGCGCGTCGTAGGAAGCTTGTTAAACCTAAGGTTGAGATAAATGAACCGAAGCCGGAAGGAAAAGCTCCGGGATCAGATTGATAGCCTCGGAGTCGACGAGCATGCCCAGGTGTTTGCTGTAATTAAGCGGTATACTAACGAATACACACGCACACAAACGGGTGTCCTGGTGTCGAGCGAATCTATTCCTGATACGTGCATCGCGGAGATGGAGACAATGGTCTCTTTTTATTTGGATCAGCGCAAGAGGATGGATGCGGACGAACGGACACGGAAGAGTCTGCGGAAGGAGTAAATGGAGGTGTCGTTGGATGTGTCCGCAGTCCCCCTTACCGAAGAACAGATTAAGGCTATTCTTGATTCTCGCGAGGCTCGCCCTGAAACAGAGACAGTTGAGATGAAACCCGACTTCAAACAGGAAATGATCGCCGCCCAGGAACCGCTTCCAGATCCCACGTTTACGGAGGGCGAGGTGGTTCCGTGCACATACGCGGTCGGCGCCCCGCTGAGCACGCTAGATGCATACGACGCAGACTTCAAGGAGATGATCAAGGAGATGTTTGAGGTGGGTGTTCAACTGAAGCTCACGAAGGAAGGTATTGATGAGCAGGTTTCCAAATACGAAGAAACAACAGCAGATATCACCCTCCCTATGCTTGAAAACGAATAAACAAGTCCGAGGTATTTACAAGGGCAATGGAATCTCTTCTCTCGTCTACTGGGCGGGCGGACCTTGAAAACCTTGCGTCTTTCGTCAAACATCCAAACGCCGAGCTCGAATGCAAGGTCCTTTCTGGTCAGATTCAGACCAAGGACATTGCAGACCGCATCATCAAGTCAATCGAGGAGTTCTCCGCTGGACCTCCAACCGAAACCATTCGCGCAACCTTCTGCTATCCCGATGGTCTTCGTGTTGTCGCAAATGGACCCGAGAACATTCACAAGATCTGCTCCACGAACAGCTTCAAGGGGACACAGGTCAAGGTCGAACGCAAGACTCGCTACTTTGGCGATAAGACTGACATGGTCGAAGTGCCCGAAGCTGGAATTCGCTTCACTCTTCGCAAGGAGGAGGATGTTCGTCGAGACTTCTCCGGTTCGCCATCGGATCCCACTTCTCATGCGCGCATCATCAACCGTAGGAGCTGGAAGACGCAGGATGGGCTTCTTCAAATCGACTTCTCATTGGTGAAGTCGAAGGTCAAGGGCATGAAGTCTGCGTCCGAGATTCTTCGCCAGAACCCATCTTACGAGTTGGAAGTCGAGGTGCTTGATCGCAAGGCATCGCCGAAGGTGCTTGTTGATTCTCTTGTCGTTCACATCGAGTATCTCCTCATCGCCTTCCAGGGTTCTCCGTTCGTCCTGCCTTCCTCTGACATCAGTCGATATGGAATGGAGTTCGGATCAAGTGGTCACCGGTTCATCAATCCGGTTACCATGAAGCGCCGACACATCCGAGCGGATCGCCCAAACAACATCCTGACAGGATACACGGTCACCAACAAGGCGGATGGACAGCGCTGCTTTCTCACGGTCATGCGTGACAAGCGGATGCTCATGATTCGTCCCAATGGAACCATTACCTGGACAGGAATGACAGCAACACGGGATTCGCATATCGGGGACGTTGTAGATGGAGAGTATATCGAGGATCGCAACATGTTCTGTATCTTCGACATCTACTCCTTCCGGGGTAGGAACACGACTCGTCTTCCACTCATGACGACGGACGAGGATGTGATCGCAAATCCACTGTCATCTCGGCTTGGATGTGCTCGCGAGTTCGTGTCCGATCTTCGTCGCGACTTCACAACTCAACCCAACGGAAAGGCTCTTCGCATCGAGACCAAGCTGTTCCTAGCAGGTGATGGTCCGGCGATGGAGGAAGCAATCAATACGATGCTCTCTACCAAGTTCGAGTATACTACCGATGGACTGATCTTCACCCCCCGCTCGACACCTGTCGCGCCTCTCGGTGACCGCAAGGGAAACACCTGGACGACTGTATACAAGTGGAAGCCGGCTGAACAGAACAGTATTGACTTCTTGGTCAAGTTCAAGCCCGGTGAGACGTTCGACACGGTATTGAAGCATCCTGTCTTCAAGGGACAGCTATATATCGGTCGCACTCGCGGGTATGACATCGTCTACCCGTGCGAGACCATGACGGGTGAGTATGTTCCGCCGAAGCTGCCCGCTGATCTCCAAGCCATGACAGATGCACGTGATCGTGTCCCTGGGCTCTTTCAGCCATCTGTCCCGCGCAATCCTGACGCATACAACATCATGATTCCACTGGATCCCAAGGGCGTGCCGGTTGACTCGATGGGTCAGCGAGTGGAAGACAATACGATCATTGAGTGTGTTCGTGATGTCGACAAGGATCGATGGACGATTCTCCGCACTCGTTACGACAAGACCTATCAGTATCGCGTTCTTCACCAGGCGCAGTTTGGTAATGACGTTGCAACTGCGAACTCAATATGGACGAACATTCACGTTCCCGTCACGGAGGAGATGCTGACCACATGTGTCTCGACTCCACCCGATGACACCTTTGAGGATGACCTGTATTACCGGGACGACCTCGGGTCGCGCGATCGTGTGCTCAAGGACACCTACGCATTCCACAACCGAATCAAGGCTAGTCTCTACAAGCAGAACGTCAAGCCCGGGTCGACCCTGCTGGAGTTAGCCATGGGACGTGCGGGAGATCTCCTCAAGTGGAAGGAGGCTAAGCCGAGTCGTGTGGTTGGAATCGACATTTCTGCGGGAAACTTGGAGTCTCCTGTTCAGGGTGCATGTGTTCGCTACCTTCGTGAGCAAACGCCGCCTCCTGCGCTGTTCATTGTAGGTGACATGACCCAGCCGCTTTATGAACAGAACAACCGGTATATCCGTATCCTTGCTGGACTGGAGCAGGCTCCGACGCCGTATCTCCAGCACTTTGCTGGACTTACCCAGTTCGATGCGATCTCATGCCAGATGGCGATGCATTATGCGTGCACATCCGAGGATACGTTCAAGGTATTTACAAAGAATCTTGTCGATCATGGTAAGGGAGTGTTCTTCGGGACGTGTATGGACGGTGCGTCCGTCTATGCAAGTCTCATGGGCAAGAAGAGCACTCTCTTCCGTGCCGACGGTCAGGTGTTCGGCGAGATCACGAAGGAGTATACGGACGGCGATACGTGGCGAGAGGAGTTCGGGCAGGTGATCTCGGTTAAGCTAGAGAGCTTCGAGCGCCCAATGGATGAGGCGCTCGTCCCCTTTGGAAAGGTCACTGAGATGTTGGGAGAAGCCGGATACGAGCTGGTAAGCACAACAATGTTCGCTGACCATTATGCTCAGCAAACAGCTATCACGCTCACACAAGAACATCAGGCGTTCTCGTTCCTCCATCGCAGTTTCATATTCAAGCGGGCTGCACCGAAGGCTCCAAAGGAGGCTCCAAAGGAGGCTCCAGAGACTCCAGAGACTCCGGCGGACACTCCAACGGCGGCGCTACAGGCGGAAACTCCCAATGAGGAGTCGCCCCCTAAGGAGCCCGAGGAGGTCCACTCCGAACCACCGAAGAAGGCTACGCGTAGGAAATTACAAAAGGCAGCGCCCGCGCCACCAAACGAAGAGGCACCGAAGCCCGTCCTGTTCTACGGAGCAGACGAAAGTAAAGGAGAGTTTAGGTTTATGAGCAACATGTTCGTTGCGCCGTTTGAGATTGATGGGACTAAGTTTCCCACTGTTGAACACTACTTCCAGTGGTCCAAGGCAATGCTATTCGAGGGGAAGGATTCGGAGACAGGAAAGAAGATGATGACACCTCCGCGTAATAAGGAATATACCGAAGCCAAGACGGTCAAGGCACTGGGTAGGAAGGTGAAGGATTTCAGCGCAGCTAAGTGGGACGAGGTGAAGATTCCGATCATGGAAAAGGGAGTTCGTGCTAAGTTCGTCAACCCTGAGCATGGACTACTGGAGAAGCTGCTGGCAACCGACGATCGTCCTCTCGCAGAGGCAAATCCCCGAGACAAGTTCTGGGGGATTGGTATGTCTGCCGATTCCGAGAAGGCAAAGGATCCAAGGAAGTGGCCCAGCGCTGTCGGCAATGAGTTGGGAAAGATCCTCATGAAGCTTCGGGAGGAATTTAAAGAGGCAAAGAAGGGAGAGGATAGGGCAGCACCCTCTCCCGTGTAGTCTAGTGGTTAGGATAGGGCTCTTTCACAGCCTTGACCCGGGTTCAATTCCCGGCACGGGAAAATGAGAGTGAGTAGCTCAGTGGTAGAGCGTCTCCTTTACACGGAGAAGGTCTTGGGATCGTTCCCCAACTTGTTCACCAACGCTTATAGTTCAGTGGTAGAATGAGGGTCTTCCACACCCTTGACGCGGGTTCGATTCCCGCTGAGCGTAT
>Ga0114964_10003105_pt1 | contig 11328 bp, 9 predicted proteins | sample C_131016_MF_Meta_FD_92638 | JGI IMG/M metagenome (GOLD analysis project Ga0114964, IMG submission 92638) | Freshwater microbial communities from Lake Croche, Canada to study carbon cycling - C_131016_MF_MetaG | ecosystem: Environmental > Aquatic > Freshwater > Lake | place: Lake Croche, Canada... | reverse complement strand
GTGTCCAACTATGGTGTGGCGCGCGGCTTGCCCGGCGAACTCGCTGCCAAAGACTTTGACGACGACACCCCTTACACCCCGGCCTGGCAAGAGCGCATTACCGGCACGCCACGTGCGCAGCTCATTGCGGTGGCACGCCAGTTTGCCGAAAACGCTGACAAGACGCATGGCAAGTCCATGGTCATCATCGGCGCGGCCATGAACCACTGGTACCACGCCGACATGAACTACCGCGGCGTCATCAACATGCTGATGATGTGCGGCTGCATTGGCCAAAGCGGCGGCGGCTGGGCCCACTATGTGGGCCAGGAAAAGCTGCGCCCCCAGACCGGCTGGACTGCACTGGCCTTTGGCCTGGACTGGGTGCGCCCGCCTCGGCAAATGAATTCGACCAGCTTCTTTTACGCCCACACCGACCAGTGGCGCTACGAAAAACTGGGCATGGAAGAAGTGCTCTCACCTCTGGCCGACAAAAAGCTCTACGGCGGCAGCATGATCGACTACAACGTGCGCGCCGAGCGCATGGGCTGGCTGCCGTCGGCGCCACAGCTCAAGACCAACCCATTGCAAGTGGCGCGCGACGCCGCTGCTGCGGGCATGGAGCCCAAGGACTACGCGGTCAAAGGCCTCAAGGACGGCAGCCTGGCCATGAGCTGCGAAGACCCGGACCACCCGGACAACTGGCCGCGCAATATGTTTGTCTGGCGCTCCAATATTCTGGGCTCCAGCGGCAAGGGCCACGAATACTTTCTCAAGCACCTGCTGGGTACCAGCAACGGCGTGCAAGGCAAGGACATGGGCAAAGATGAGGCCAAACCGACCGAAGTGGTTTGGCATGACAAGGCTCCTGAGGGCAAGCTCGACCTGCTGGTCACACTCGATTTCCGCATGAGCACCACTTGCTTGTACTCCGACATCGTGCTGCCCACGGCCACCTGGTACGAGAAAAACGACCTCAACACCAGCGACATGCACCCCTTCATCCACCCCTTGAGCACGGCGGTGGATCCGGCCTGGCAGTCGCGCAGCGACTGGGACATCTACAAGGGCTTTGCCCAGAAGTTCAGCGAAGTCTGCGTCGGCCACCTGGGCGTGGAGCGCGACATGGTGCTCAGCCCGCTGATGCACGACTCTCCGTCCGAGTTGGCGCAGCCCTTTGGCGTGCAAGACTGGAAGCGCGGCGAGATTGACCTGATCCCCGGCAAGACGGGCCCCAATATGGTGGTGGTGGAACGCGACTATCCCAATGTCTACAAGCGCTTTACCGCCCTGGGCCCCTTGATGAACAAGGTGGGCAATGGCGGCAAAGGCATTGCCTGGAACACGCAAACCGAGGTCAAACAACTGGGCGAACTCAATGGCCTGGTGCAAGAGCCCGGCGTGAGCTGCGGCATGCCCCGGATCGACACCGACATTGACGCCTGCGAAGTGGTGCTGCAACTCGCCCCCGAGACCAACGGCCACGTGGCCGTCAAGGCCTGGCAGGCGCTGGGCAAGCAAACCGGCCTGGACCACACCCACCTGGCCTTGTACCGCGAGGACGAAAAAATCCGCTTTCGCGATATCCAGGCGCAGCCGCGCAAGATCATCAGCTCGCCCACCTGGAGCGGCATCGAGAGCGAGACCGTGTCCTACAACGCCGGCTATACCAATGTGCACGAGATGATCCCATGGCGCACCCTGACCGGACGCCAGCAGTTCTACATGGACCACCCGTGGATGACCGCCTTTGGCGAAGGCTTTACCAGCTACCGTCCGCCCGTGGACCTCAAGGCCACCAAGGGCATCCAGAACATCCGCTCCAACGGGCACAAAGAGATCGCGCTGAACTTCATCACGCCGCACCAGAAGTGGGGCATCCATTCCACTTACAGCGATAACCTGATGATGCTCACCCTGAACCGGGGCGGCACCGTCATCTGGCTCAGTGAAGACGACGCCAAGAGCGTGGGTATTGAGGACAACGACTGGGTCGAACTGTTCAACGTCAATGGCGCCATCGCCGCGCGTGCGGTGGTCAGCCAGCGGGTGAAAAACGGCATGGTGATGATGTACCACTCGCAAGAGAAGATCATCAACACCCCCGGCTCCGAGATCACCGGCATGCGCGGCGGTATCCACAACTCGGTGACTCGCATTGTGCTCAAGCCCACCCACATGATTGGCGGCTACGCGCAGTTCAGCTACGGCTTTAACTACTACGGAACCATCGGCACCAACCGTGACGAGTTTGTGGTGGTACGCAAGATGAGCAAGGTGGACTGGCTTGAAGAAGAAGCCCAGTTCAATGCCCGCGCTCCCGTCCACGCTTAAGGAATCACGATGAAAATACGCGCCCAAATCGGCATGGTGCTCAACCTGGACAAGTGCATCGGCTGCCACACCTGTTCGGTCACCTGCAAAAACGTCTGGACCAACCGCCCCGGCATGGAATACGCCTGGTTCAACAACGTGGAAACCAAACCCGGCATCGGCTACCCCAAAGAATGGGAAAACCAGGACAAGTGGAACGGCGGCTGGATCCGCAAGACCAATGGCCAGATCGAACCGCGACAGGGCGCCAAGTGGAAGCTGTTGATGCGCATCTTTGCCAACCCCAATCTGCCCGAGATTGACGACTACTACGAACCCTTCACCTTCGACTACGCGCACCTGCAATCGGCGCCCGAGATGAAGGACGCGCCCACCGCCCGCCCGCGCAGCCTGATCACCGGCAAGCGCATGGAGAAAATCGAGTGGGGCCCGAACTGGGAAGAGATTTTGGGCGGTGAATTCTCCAAGCGCAGCAAGGACAAGAACTTCGACGATATCCAGAAGGACATCTACGGCCAGTTCGAAAACACCTTCATGATGTACCTGCCCCGGCTGTGCGAGCACTGCCTCAATCCTGCTTGTGTGGCGAGCTGCCCTTCGGGCTCGATCTACAAGCGCGAGGAAGACGGCATTGTGCTGATCGACCAGGACAAGTGCCGCGGCTGGCGCATGTGCGTGAGCGGCTGCCCCTACAAAAAGATTTACTACAACTGGAAGAGCGGCAAGGCCGAAAAATGCATCTTCTGCTACCCGCGCATTGAAGCTGGCCAACCCACGGTGTGCAGCGAGACCTGCGTGGGGCGCATCCGCTACCTGGGCGTGCTCTTGTATGACGCCGACGGCATCCAGGCCGCAGCCAGCGTGGAGCACGACCGCGACTTGTACCAGGCCCAGCTCAACCTGTTCCTGGACCCCAACGACCCAGCGGTGATTGCCCAGGCGCGCATCGACGGCATTCCCGACAAATGGATGGAAGCCGCACGCAAGAGCCCGGTCTACAAAATGGCCGTGGAGTGGAAGGTGGCGCTGCCCCTGCACCCGGAATACCGCACCCTGCCCATGGTCTGGTACGTGCCACCTCTCTCGCCCATCAGTGCGGCGGCCAATGCTGGCGACATTGGCATCAACGGCGAAATTCCCGACGTCAAACAACTGCGGATTCCGGTCAAGTACCTGGCCAATTTGCTCACGGCCGGTGACACCGCGCCGGTGGAGCGGGCGCTCGAGCGCATGCTCGCCATGCGCGCCTACCAGCGCGAAAAACATGTGGATGGCCGCATCAACATGGCCGCGCTTGACCAGGTGCATATGAGCCAAGCTGAAGTGGAGGAGATGTACCACATCATGGCCATTGCCAACTACGAAGACCGTTTCGTCATCCCCAGTACGCACCGCGAATACGCTGAAGACACCTTTGACATGCGTGGGGGCTGCGGCTTCTCGTTTGGCAACGGCTGCTCGGACGGCGCCAGTGAGCTGAGCCTGTTTGGCGGCACCAAGAAGCGCACCATACCTATCAAGGCGGAGGTTTAAGCCATGGCATTTTCCAAACCTGTTGCAGCATCCACCACCCTCAAGGTGATGGCCCATTTGCTGTCCTACCCGGACGCCGCTCTGCGCAGCCACTTGCCCGAACTGCGCAGCGCCTTGCAGGCCGAGCAGGCCCTGGCGTCCGCGCGCCTGGCCGAACTCCAGACGCTGATGGCCAAGCTGGCGGGCCCGGACGCGCTGGAGATTGAAGCCCAGTATGTCGAGCTGTTTGACCGGGGCCGCGCCACCTCGCTGCATTTGTTTGAACATGTGCATGGCGACTCGCGCGACCGGGGTCCGGCCATGATCGACCTGGCGCAAACCTACGAGAAATCTGGCCTGTACCTGGGGCCTGACGAAATGCCCGACTACCTGCCGGTGGTGCTGCAGTTTGTGTCCACCCAGCCGCCGGCCGAGGCGCGCGCCTTTTTGGGCGAAATGGCGCACATCTTCAACGCCATCTTCAACGCCTTGCAGCAGCGCAACAGCGCTTACGCCAGCGTCTTGGGCGCCTTGATCGAACTCGCCGGTGAAAAAGCCCACGCCGTGAAGGTGGTGCCGGACGAGCCCTTGGACACCGCCTGGGAAGAGCCCGTAGTGTTTGACGGCTGCTCGGTCAAGGGCCAGGCCCAACCCGGCCAGGCGCAAACCATCCACTTTGCCAAAAAAGCCCCCGCACCGACCGGAGTCACGCTATGAACGCCCTTGACATCTTCCTCTTCGGGGTCTATCCCTACATCGCCTTTACCGTCTTTCTGTTGGGCAGCCTGATCCGCTTTGACCGCGACCAATACACATGGAAGAGCGATTCCTCCCAGTTGCTCAAGGCCGGGCAACTGCGCGCGGGCAGCAACCTGTTCCACGTGGGCGTGCTGTTTTTGTTCTTTGGCCACTTGTTTGGCATGCTCACGCCGCACTTTGTCTATGAGCACTTTCTGGCGGCGGGCGCCAAGCAACTCATGGCCATGGTCAGTGGCGGCATTGCGGGGACCTTGGGTTTTATCGGTGTGACGCTGCTCTTGCACCGCCGCCTGTTTGAGCCCCGTATCCGCATCAACTCCAAAACCAGCGACATCGTGTTGCTGGTGCTGCTGTGGTTGCAGCTCGCCCTGGGTCTGGCCACCATCCCCTTGTCGGCCCAGCACCTGGACGGCAGCATGATGATGAAGCTCGCCGGCTGGGCGCAAACCATCGTCACTTTCCAGACCGGCGCGCCTGAACTGCTGGCCGAAGCGGGCTGGATTTTCAAGCTGCACATGTTCCTGGGCATGAGCATCTTTTTCATCTTTCCGTTCACCCGCCTGGTGCACGTCTGGAGCGGTTTTGGCACCGTGGCCTACCTGGTGCGCCCCTACCAGGTGGTGCGCGCGCGCCGCCTGAATCTGCCCACCGGCCACAACACACCGCGCCACCCCGGCGCCGGCGTCTAAGGAGCGCGCCATGCAGTACGCAGACATGGTTCAAGCCCCTGTGGCCAGCATCAACGGCGTGGCCTTGCACGGCCTGGACGCGGTTCTCTCGGTGGACGAGGTGCGCCAGCGCGCCTGCTCGGAGTTGCTGCGCCAGGCCGCAGTCGCCCAGGGCCTGCTGGCGTCGGACGACGGCTGTTCGCCTGACGGCGTGCTCAGCGAAGCCGCCTCTGGCGCCATCGAGGCCCTGTTGGATGCGCAATTGATCATTCCCGAGCCCTCGGAAGAAGCCTGTCGCAGGCACCACGCGGCGCACCAGGCCCAGTACAGCAGCGGCGAGCGCGTGCTGGTGCGCCACATCCTGTTTGCAGTGACGCCGGGCGTCGATCTGTCGGCGCTGCGTTCGCGGGCCGAGACCACGCTGCTCGACGTGCGCTGCCACGACGGCAGCCAGGCCGACAGCGCTTTTGGCAAGGCGGCGTCCACCTTGTCCAACTGCCCCAGCGGCGCCCAGGGCGGTGACCTGGGCTGGTTGAGCGCCACAGACTGCGCGCCCGAGTTCGCCAAGGAATTGTTTGGCCAGACCGATGTGGGCGTGTTGCCGCGCTTGGTGCACAGCCGCTTTGGCTTGCACGTGGTCGAGGTGCTGCAGCGCCAGCCCGGCGTGGTGCAAAGCTTTGCGTCGGTGCAAGGCGCCGTGGCCATGGCCCTGCGCCAAAACACCTTTGTCGCCGCGCTGCGCCAGTACCTGGCTTTGCTGGCCGGTGCGGCCGTGGTGGTGGGCGTAGTACTGGACGCAGCCGACACGCCGCTGGTGCAATAGATCTGGTGCATTCCGAAGCACCTGTGCGCGCTGTGCCTGACCTGTTGCTCGAACGGCTGCGCCGCTTCCACGACCACACCTTTCCGGGCGTGCAGGCGCAGTTTGAAGACTTGGTGCAAGACGGCCAGCACCCCAGCATCTTGTTCATCGGCTGCTCCGATTCGCGCTTGGTGCCCTATTTGCTCACCGGCACTGGCCCGGGGGACTTGTTCATGGTGCGCAACGTGGGCGCGTTCGTGCCGCCGTACGACGGCTCAGCCGGTTTCCACGGCACCTCGGCGGCGATTGAGTTTGCGGTGCTCAACCTCAGGGTATCGCGCATCGTGGTCTGCGGCCACAGCCACTGCGGCGGCATCCGCGCTTTGTACGAAGAGCAGGCGCCGCAGGCCAAAAACCTCAAAGCCTGGCTGGAGTTGGGCCGGGAAGCGGCCTTGCCAGTGCAAGTCACGCCGGAGGCCTTGCGCCGCTCAGAGCAGCGCGCGGTGGTTTTGCAGCTCGAGCGCCTCATGGGCTACCCCATGGTGCGAGAGCAAGTAGAGGCCCGGGCCCTGACCTTGCACGGCTGGCACTACGTGATTGAAGAGGGCGAAGTCCACGTGTTTGACGTGAAAAGCGGTCAGTTTGTCCCCGCCTCGGTGGCCTCCCACAGCGGGGATGGACCGTATCCGGACCATTGCTGCGAGCCCGCTTTCGAGCCCATTTTTGACCCCTGTCCGAATCTCTTTTCAATGAGATTGACACAGCCTACCAGCCCAAACAGCCCGCCCGCGAAAGTACTCCATGACAATTTCTAACTTCAATGATCTCCTGTCTGCAGCCCGCCAACAAAGCCAGCCCCAGCGCCTGCTACTGGTTTTTGCCAAAGCCGAATTGCCAGCGGACAGCACGCCAGAACAGCGCAGCCGCTTTTTGGCCGGCCAGGGTGGCGCACTCGTGCCTATGATGTGCGTGGACAAAGCCCCCGGCGAGCTCGCCAGCATGGCGCAGTTGCTCGACGAGTCGCGCGCGCTAGGCCAGTCCTGGAGCGTGATGTTTGCGTCTGCCATGTCGGGCAGCCCCGGCCAAGCGCCCAGCAGCGCCGACGCTGAAGCACCCTTGCTGCGCATGGTCGAGATGATCAAGGCCGGCCAGATCGGCGCCATGATCCCCTTTGACCCACAGGGCAATACGGTGCACCTGGGCTAAAAGAAAGAGGTTTCGTGCGTCGTCAGCCTTGTGGGATGAGACCCATCAAGGCATCAACACGTAGCTTCCCGGCGCATCCTCCAGAGCCGTGTTACCGGAGCCGCCCGTGGCCGGCGTTGTGCCGCGTTTGCCACTGTGCGTCTGCAGCCAGCCCTCCCAGACCAGCCACCATGAGCCTTCGTGGCTGGGTGCCGTTTGAATCCATGCTGACGGATCCGTGTGGCAATGCTCCTGGCCGTGCAGCGCCACCTGGTAACTGTGGCGGACATCTGGCCCGGGCGGATTGACGATGCCCGCGTTGTGGCCGCCACTGGTCAGGCAGAAGGTGATTTCGGTGTGCATCAGTTGGTGGACTTTGTACACCGACTGCCAGGGCGAGACGGTGTCGCGCAGCGTGCCCAGCGCAAACACGGGCAGGCGAATATCTGCCAAAGAAATGGGAATGCCGTCAACCAGACAGCGCCCGGCAGCCAAATCGTTGTTCAGGTAAAGACGATGCAGGTATTCGCTGTGCTGCCGGTAAGGCATGCGCGTGGCGTCGGCGTTCCAGGCGGCCAGGTCGTTGACTTTCTGGCGCCTGCCCAGCAAGTAATCACGCTCCATGCGCGACCACACCAAATCACGCGAATTGAGCAGCGCAAATGCGCCGGCCATTTGCTTGCCGTCGAGGTAGCCTTTGCGCGACATGGCCTGGTCCAGCAACGCGAGCTGGGCGTCGTCAATAAACAAACCCAGTTCGCCGGGCTCGGTAAAGTCCAGCTCAGACGCCAGCAAGGTGAGCGAGTTCAGACGATCGTCATGCCTGCGCGCCATATAGGCCGCAGCCATGGCCAGCAAGGTGCCACCCAGACAATAGCCCACCGCCTGGACTTTTCGCTTTGGCATGATGTCGCACACCGCATCGATAGCGCCCATGACGCCAGACTTCAAGTACGTGTCCATGCCAACATCGCGGTCGCTGGCGTCCGGGTTTTTCCAGGACACGATGAAGACGGTGTGCCCCTGCTCAACCAAGTACTTGACCATCGAATTTTGGGGCGACAGGTCAAGAATGTAGAACTTCAATATCCACGAGGGCACGATCAGCACGGGCGCTGCAAACACGGTTTCGGTTTGCGGCGTGTATTGGATGAGTTCCATCAAATGGTTGCGAAAAACCACCTTGCCCGGCGTAATGGCCACCTCATGGCCTGGCCGAAAATTTTCAGTACCCGGAACTGGCCCACCATTCAAGAGGCGCAATGCGTCTTCGCGTCGGTTGCGCAGGCCTTGCAGCAGATTGGCGCCGCCTGTTTTCAAGGTGACGTGCTGGGCCTCTGGATTGCTCCATAAAAAGTTCGACGGCGAAAACATGTCCAACACCTGCCGTACCGAAAAGCTAAGGAGCTGCGTTTGGTGGCTGCTCAGGCCCTTGATGCCGGTGGTGGCTTCTTGCCACCACTGCTGTTGGGCCAAGAATGACTGCGCCATCGCGCGGTAAGGCCACTGTTGCCATTCGGTTGCTGCAAACCGGCGGTCTGACAGGGGCACGTCTGTTGGTTTTTTCATGGGTGGCATTCAATGCACCTGGCGTTTGCCAAAGCCCATGCGCGACAGAAGCCTGTCCTTCAGCACGACTTGGTGGTAGACCGCGCCCGCCACATGCACGCCAATCTGAATCAGCAGCAAGGTCGCCACCGCGCCATGCACCAACCGCGCCGGGTAGGCCGCAAAGCTCTCGGGCAAGGGCGCGCCGCTGCCGCCAAAAATGATCTCTGGCAATCCGGCCTGCAAGGCCGTGGCCATACCGCTGGCGGCCATCGCAAACACCAGCAGGTACAAGCCCATGTGTGCGACTTTGCCCAAGCGGTCGAGCACCTTGTTGCCGGTCAATGCCGCAGCAGGGCTGCGACTGCGCCAGCGCACCAGCAAGCGCACGAACATCAGGGCGCCAATGGCAATGCCCACCACCATGTGGCCGCGCAGGGCGTCGATCTTGTCGGGCGAGGCGTTGGGCATTTCCTTGAGCACAAACGTGCCCATTGCCAGGGCCAGTAACAAAAGTGCTGCCAGCAACCAATGCAAAACCACCAAGGCGGGGTGGTGGCGGGCGGGTAATGGGTTCATAAAAAACTTCCTTGGGTAAAAATTCAGGGCTCGGTGCTGCGGCCTTGGCCCACTTCTTCGTGGGTGATGCCGTCGCGGATGTGGTAAATCCGCTTGAAAGTGGGAATGATTTTTTCGTCGTGGGTGACCACGATGATGGCGGTGTCAAACTGCTTAGCCATTTGGTTCAGGATGCGGATCACGGCCAAGGCGCGCTCGCTGTCAAGCGGTGCGGTGGGCTCGTCGGCCAAGATCACCGGCGGGCGATTCACCAGGCCCCGCGCGATCGATACCCGCTGCTGCTCACCGCCCGAGAGCTGGTTGGGCATGGCTTTGGCACGGTGTTGCACATCGAGTGCCGTGAGCAACACCAAGGCGCGCTTGCGTGCTTCGGCATTGGCAACGCCAGCGAGCATGGGCAACAAGGCCACGTTGTCGGTCACGTCCAGAAAGGGAATAAGGTACGGGGCCTGAAACACAAAACCGATCTTGTCGCGCCGCAGGGCGCGCAGGTCTGCAATCTTCCAGCCCTGGTCGTAGATCACGTCCTGGCCCAGCACCATGCGCCCGCTGGTGGGTTCAATCACCGCGCCCAGGCATTTGAGCAGCGTGCTTTTGCCCGAGCCCGAGGGGCCAACCAGGCCCACCACCTCGCCGGGGCCGACCACCATGTTCACGCCCTTGAGCGCGTCCACTGCGGTGTCGCCCTGGCCATAACGTTTGGTCAGGTTTTCGATGCGGATGCCGCGCTCGTTGGCCACGGGGCTTGTCAAGGTGCTTGTGTTATCCACCGATTGCCTCCGCCGGATCGACCTTCAGCGCGGCGCGAATCGCCACCACGCTGGCCAATATGCAAATCACCACCACGGCAGCCAATCCGCGCAAGGCGTCTGCGGATTCCAGCAACACGTACTTGGGGAACACCGGTGCCCAAAACGTGGCGGCCACTTTGCCCACGACAAAGCCGATCAGCCCCAGGACCACTGCCTGCTGCATGATCATGGCCGCAATGGTGCGGTTGGTGGTGCCTATGAGTTTGAGCACCGCGATTTCCCGGATCTTGCCCATGGTGAGTGTGTAAATAATGAAGGCCACGATGGCCGCACTGACAATGGCCAGAATGACCAAAAACATGGCGATCTGCTTGGCCGCCGTGGCAATGAGTTTTTCAATCAGAATGGATTGCATTTGTGCGCGGGTGAACACGCTCAAATGCTTCCAGCGCCGTATGGGTTCGGCCACCGCGTCAGGGCTTGCGCCAGGGGCAATTTGCACCAGCACGGCGTTGACCGAGGTGTTGCTGCTTTGTGACGCAATCACCGCGTCGAGCAGGCCCGGCACGCCGGGGCGGTTGAGCGCCGGGCTTTGCGCCGTGCGCGCGCGTTGGGCAAGGATGGCGTCGTTGTCTTTGAGGAACTGGGCCTCTTGCGCATCCTTGATCGGGATGAAAACCATGGGGTCGCCGCCCGAGGACACCATGCGCCGGGTCAGCCCCACCACGGTGTAAATATTGCGGCGAATGCGGATGCGCTCACCCAGCGCAAACCCGGCAGCCACATCGGCCACGGCTTCGTAATGGCCACGCGTCAAACGCCGCCCCTGCACCAGGTAGCCGGGCTGGCCCGGATGGCCTGCGCCGTCGGGCGTAACGCCCACCACCATGGCGCGCACGTCATGGGCTCTGCCATCGCCTGCGGCACTGACTTGCATGGTCAGGTAGGTCACATTGGCCACGCGGGCCACACCTGGCATGGCCAGGATGCTGCGGTAACTGTCGTCGCTCAGGCTTGAGGCCTCGGCATAGGGGCCTTGCGTGTCTTTTTGCACCACCCACAAATCTGCCCCACTGTTGTCGAGCAAGACATTGGCGTCATCCACCATGCCGCGGTACACGCCAGCCATGGTAAGCGTCACCCCAATGAGCAGACCCAGCCCGATGCCGGTAAACACGAACTTGCCCCAGGCGTGAAGGATGTCGCGCCC
>Ga0114964_10003102_pt1 | contig 11332 bp, 11 predicted proteins | sample C_131016_MF_Meta_FD_92638 | JGI IMG/M metagenome (GOLD analysis project Ga0114964, IMG submission 92638) | Freshwater microbial communities from Lake Croche, Canada to study carbon cycling - C_131016_MF_MetaG | ecosystem: Environmental > Aquatic > Freshwater > Lake | place: Lake Croche, Canada... | reverse complement strand
TTATTGGCCACGGCCGAATCTTTTATAACACCAATCACATTGTTTTTATCGTTTAATGTTGTGATAATTGCATTTAAATTTGTCACAGTATTTAGTGTTCCTTTACCTGTAAGTTTTAGATAATTCAGGGTTTGTTTTAAATCATTTCCCATAACCGTATCATTTACCAATAGTCCTAAAGTTCCTTTGCCTTCAGACATTTTCTTGGTGATTTTAAGTAAATCTGAACTTATAAGTGCCACATTTTTATTAGTTCCATTAAGTGTGTTTAAAATATCGTCGGTGCGGATACGATTAAAGGAGCGAATCTCATCTCCAGCCTTAACTAATGGCTGAGTTCCTTCTCCCGGAGTGATACTAATAATCATGTTTCCTACCAATCCATCGGAACTTATTGTAGCAATAGCATCTTTTTTTATGTGTTTTGAAATAGCATCATCAATAATCATATCTACTCGAATGACGGTATCATTTACCATTTCAATTCCCCTTACGGTTCCTACGTTTATGCCTGAATAACGAACATTATTGCCTAATTGCAAACCATTAACATTATTAAAAACAGCAGTTAGATGATTGGTTTTGCCAAACATTTTTTGCTTATCGCCAATGAAATAAATCGCTAGAACAAAAATTAGTAATCCGATAATTACAAAAAAGCCTAAGCTAATTTTTTGTGTGACTGTTTTTTCCATTTTTATATTTATTTAAAAAATGCACGAACTTTTGGGTCTTTTGAAGTAGATAATTCTTTAAAAGTACCTTCAGCATAATTAATACCATCAACTAATAAAATCATTCTATTCGAAATCATTCGGGCGCAATCTACATCATGAGTAATGATGATGGAGGAAGTGTTGTATTTTTTTTGAATTGACATCATTAGTAATAAAATTTCCTTTGATGTTATAGGGTCAAGACCTGTTGTAGGCTCATCGTATAGAATTATTTTTGGTTGAAGTATTAGCGTTCGTGCTAATGCAATTCTTCGTTTCATTCCGCCAGAAAGTTCTGAGGGCATTAAATTTAGAGCACGTCCCAAACCTACATTTTCTAGGGCTTCCATAACTAAAGGTGTCGTATCGTGTATTTTTCCGAATTTTTTGGTGTGTCTTCTCAACGGGAATTCTAAATTTTCTCTTACCGACATAGAATCATAGAGTGCACTTCCTTGAAAAAGAAACCCAACTTCGGTTCTAAGTTCATCTAATTCGTCTCGTCCTAGTTCGGTTATAGTTTTATCCATAACTGTTATGGTTCCGCTGTCGGGCTCTTCTAATCCAATTAAGCATTTTATCATTACTGATTTCCCAGAACCTGATTTTCCCATAATAACCAAGTTTTCACCTTCGTTTAGATACATATTAAACCCATCTAAAACATGGTTATTACCATAGCTTTTTCGTAAGTCTTTGATTTCTATAACTGGTTTTCTATTGGTATCAGAAACATTCATACTAAATTAATTATAAAAAATATTGGTAACAAAAACGGCAATAAAGTCAATAATAAAAAGCAACATTGAGGTAAATACCACCGCAGAATTTGCGGCAAGTCCCACACCAGCAGTTCCTTTTTTACAATTATATCCTTTAAAACAACCCACCAATCCTATGGCAAATCCAAAAAAGAAGGTCTTGATTGTAGAAGGAATAATATCGCTAAATTCTAAATGGTTAAAAACTTGGTTAAAATACAATAACAAGGAAACATGACCTTTAAGATTTTCTACGAGATAGGAACCGTAAATAGCAATAATATCTCCAAACATTACAAGAACTGGAAGCATTAAAGTAGTGGCTAAAATTCGGGTAACTACTAAATATTTATAGGGATTGGTGCCAGAAACTTCCATCGCATCAATTTGTTCGGTAACTCGCATAGAACCTAATTCGGCACCAATACCAGAGCCTATTCTTCCCGCACAAATTAAGGCTGTAATTATGGGGCCAATTTCTCTAATTATAGAAACACTAACCATGGCAGGTATCCAGGAAACGGCACCAAATTCCTCAAGTGTAGGACGAGACTGAAGCGTAAAAACTAAACCAATAATAAATCCTGTAACAGCAACAAGCAATAAGGAACGATTTCCCATGTTGTAACACTGTCTAAGAAACTCTCTGAATTCAAATGGAAGCTTAAAAACTTCCTTAAAAAAACGACCTGCAAAATAGGAGATTTCTCCAATTTCAAGCAAGAAGACTTTTAGTAATTCGATAATTTTAAAAATACTATCCATAAGTTAATGAATTAATTTTTAAGCGAATAGGACTATCAAATATATGAATTTTTAAGTTAATATTCTTGAATTTCAACTAATGATTTAGAATGAATAATGTGTTTTAGGATTTATATGTACTGTTGTTTTGGAAATTCAAATTTTTAAATCATCAAAATAAATCCTACTTTAGCATTCTATTAAATATTATAAAAATGATTTCCGAAGCACAGTTTCAAAACGAGTTACAAATTATTATTCAAAATGCTATCCGCGAAGATGTTGGCCCTGGCGATTATAGTTCTTTAGCCTGTATTCCAGCATCTGCTCAAGGAAAAGCAAAACTGTTAGTAAAAGACAAAGGAATTATTGCCGGAGTAGCATTTGCTAAGATGATTTTTAATTATGTAGATGCTAATTTGCAAATAGAAACTTTTATCGAGGACGGAACTCCCGTAGCTTATGGCGATGTGGTTTTTCAAGTTTCAGGGAGTTCGCAGTCTATTCTTAAAGCCGAAAGGTTGGTGCTGAATTCCATGCAACGCATGTCGGCCATTGCAACAAAAACGAGCAGTTATATGAAACTTCTTGAAGGAACAAAAACAATAATATTAGATACTAGAAAAACAACGCCAGGTTTTCGTGCTTGCGAAAAATGGGCGGTAAAAATGGGTGGAGGAGAAAATCATCGTTTTGCTTTATACGATATGATTATGCTTAAAGACAATCATAATGATTTTGCTGGCGGAATCACATTGGCAATAGCTAAAACCAAAGCTTTTTTAAAAGAAAATAACCTGGATTTAAAAATTATTGTCGAAGCTAGAAACCTTGACGAAATAAAAGAAATATTGCAAAGTGATGGTGTGCATAGAATTTTAATAGATAATTTCAATTATGAAGATACACGCACGGCTGTAAAACTTATTGGAAATAAATGCCAAACAGAATCTTCAGGGAATATAAATGAAGATACGATTCGTCTTTATGCAGAATGTGGGGTAAATTATATTTCATCAGGAGCATTAACGCACTCGATTTATAATATGGATTTAAGCTTAAAAGCAATATAATTAATGTCAAAAGAAATCGAAATAAAAATTGAAAAAATTCCAGTATTAAGGAATTTTGTCCGCTTAGCAAAGAGAACAAAATTACCTTGGTTACAAGGATTATCACTTTATGATTTATTAGAGTTATATGTTATTGGTATAATAGAAGGAGCTTTGTCCTATCATGCGAGTGCCGTAGCATTTAGTTTTTTCATGGCTTTATTTCCCTTTGCATTGTTTATTTTAAATCTAATTCCATACATTCCTATAGAAGGATTTCAGGCCGATTTTTTACAATTTGTAAAAGAGGGAGTTCCGCCAAATACCTACGATGCCATTTATAAAATCATCAGTGATATTCTTAATAATAGTCATTCGGGTTTGCTTTCAACAGGGTTTTTATTGTCTATTTTTTTAATGGCAAATGGGCTTAACGGCATTTTGGGTGGTTTCGAATCCTCTCGTCATGTACTGAATAAAAGAGGATTTTTAAATCAATATTTAGTAGCGCTAAGCATGTCATTACTGCTGTCATTATTATTGTTAGTAACCGTTGCTGCGATTGTTGTTTTTGAGGTTTTTATCCAAAAAACAATGATACAAGATGTGCTAAGTGATCGTATTCCGCTCATAATATTAGGACGTTATGCATTCGTAATTCTTATGATTTTAATAACAACATCTGTACTTTTTAAGTTTGGAACTAAAGACACCGAAAAAAGAGCTTTTATTTCTATAGGTTCCGTATTTACAACAGTACTTATCATTTTGTCTTCTTATGGATTCGGAATTTGGGTAATCCGATTTTCTAAATACAACGAATTATATGGGTCAATAGGAACTTTATTAATCATGATGTTCTATATTTGGATAAACTGTATGATTTTATTGCTAGGTTTTGAATTGAATGCTTCTATAAATAAGTTAAGAATGAAAAATGCCGAATAATTAGGAGCTATTTCCTGCCATCGCTTTTATCTTTGTTCGTTCCTCACAAAGGATATCAGCTCTATCAGGGCTAAAAAAAATTAGACTATGCAAAAAATATTCTACATTTCGATGGTATTGATTACCGCGGTTTTTCAGGCGAATAGCCAGGAGATAATTGGTAAATGGAAAACAGTAGATGATATAACAGGTCAACCAAAATCTATAGTAGAATTCTACGAAAAGGGTGGAAAAATATGTGGTAAAGTATTAGATATTTTTGATCCTCAACATAAAAAAATGGTTTGTATTAATTGTACTGGTGAGGAAAAAAGCAAACCCATAATTGGTATGACAATTATTAAAGGACTCGTAAAAGAAGGATCCGAATACAACTCAGGAAAAATTCTAGACCCTAAAAACGGAAAAACTTATAAATGCCTGGTCTCCTTCGAGACTAATGATAAAATAAAAGTTTGTGGTTATATCGGTATATCTTTGTTTGGACGAACCCAATATTGGTACAGAATAAAAGGCTAATACTCTTTTGTAACTATTTAATCGTTAACACTTCCAATACTTAAACATGCATTTTGTCGAAGTAATTTTACCGCTTTCACTGGCCAAAACATTCACTTATCGTGTTTCGGAAACCGAATTCCTTTACATTAAAAAAGGAATGCGAGTGGCTGTGCCTTTTGGTAAAAGTAAAATCTATACGGCATTAGTAATTGAAACGCATCAAAACCAGCCAACATTATACGATGCCAAGGAAATTCATCAAATACTGGATGAAAAACCAATTGTAAATGAATTGCAAATTACTCATTGGCTATGGATTGCTTCTTATTATATGTGCGCCATAGGAGATGTCTATCGGGGCGCTATGCCAAGTGCATTACTTTTAGAAAGCGAGACCATTATTTCTCAAAAAAGTACTGATTTTGTTGATGAAAGCACACTTTCTGATGAAGAGTATTTAATTTATCAGGCATTGCAACAGCAATCATCCTTAAAAGTTCAGGACATTAGTTCTATTCTAAACAAGAAAAATATTTTTCCTATTATTCAAAAACTAATAGATAAAAATATCCTGGTTTTGCAAGAGGAAATCCAAGAAGGGTATAAGCCAAAACTGATTCGTTATATCCGTTTGCGTTCTCAATACGATTCTAATGAAGGCTTAGGGGAATTACTCGAAGCATTAAAAAATGCAGGCAAGCAAAAGGAAATCGTGCTAATGTATTTTCAATTAACAGCTTCAGAAAAAAAGCCTATTGCGGTAAAAAAACTTATCGAAACAGCAAATTCTAATGCTGCAACAATAAAGGCGTTAATTGATAAAGATATTTTTGAAGAATATTACATTCAGGAAGATCGCGTTAATTTTCAAGGAAAAATAAAAGAAGAAATTTTGCAGCTAAGTCAGGCTCAAGAAGTTGCTTTTCAAGAAATTAAATCCAATTTTGTTGCTAAAGAGGTTTGTCTTTTGCACGGAGTTACGTCAAGTGGCAAAACAGAAATTTATATAAAATTAATAGAAAATTATCTAAAACAGGACAAGCAAGTATTGTATTTATTGCCCGAAATCGCTCTTACAACACAGTTAGTGGGAAGATTACGAGAATATTTCGGAAATAAAGTAGCTGTTTTTCATTCTAAATATAGCAATAACGAACGGGTTGAGGTTTGGAAACAAGTTTTAGAAAATTCTGCCAAAGCTCAAATCGTAATAGGAGCAAGGTCGGCCTTGTTTTTGCCTTTTTCAAATTTAGGAATAATCATTGTCGATGAGGAACATGAGCAAACCTTTAAGCAGCAAGATCCTTCACCAAGATATCATGCTCGTGATGCCTCGATAGTTTTAGCCCATTCTCATAAATCTAAAGTATTATTAGGTTCTGCAACTCCAAGTTTAGAAACTTATTACAATTCAAAAACAGATAAATATGGTTTGGTTGAAATTTTAGAACGATTCGGAAACGTATCCATGCCTGATATTGAGTTGGTTGATTTGAAAGATAAATATTTTCGCAAAAAAATGTCTGGGCATTTTAGCGATATCCTGATTGAAGAAATCACGATCGCTTTATCCTTAGGGGAGCAGGTGATATTGTTTCAAAATAGGCGAGGTTTTTCCCCAGTTGTAGAATGTATGACTTGCGGGCATGTACCACAATGTCAGCAATGCGACGTGAGTTTGACATATCATAAACATAAAAACCAATTGCGATGTCATTATTGTGGATATTCTATGGCGAACCCTACGAGTTGTCATGCCTGTTCTAGCGTACATCTAACCACAAAAGGTTTTGGAACAGAACAAATTCAGCAAGAATTAATTACACTTTTTCCGGCAGCTAAAATTGGAAGAATGGACCAAGATACAACAAGAGGAAAATTTGGTTTCGAGAAAATAATTGATAGTTTCAAAAATAGGGAAGTAGATATATTAGTTGGAACCCAAATGCTTGCTAAAGGATTAGACTTTGATAATGTGAGTTTGGTTGGGATTATGAATGCTGATAATATGTTGTATCATCCTGATTTCCGAGCTTTTGAGAGAAGCTTTCAAATGATGACGCAAGTTTCTGGTCGTTCGGGACGTTCAGAAAAAAGAGGAAAAGTAATTATTCAAACCTATAATCCAAATCACAATACGATTCAGCAAGTAACTAATAATGATTATGTTGGTATGTATAAAGAGCAGTTATACGAAAGACAAATTTATAAATATCCACCTTATTTTAGATTAGTAAAGCTCACTTTGAAGCATCGAGATTTTGACAAGCTTAAGGAGGGTTCTATTTGGCTGTATCAGGTTTTTCAGCAAAACCTTAATTTGCCAGTTTTAGGTCCAGAAGAGCCACCTATTAGTCGTATTAGAAATGAATACATTAGAACAATATTGATTAAAATTCCGCAAAATCATCCGTTACAACCCACAAAAAAAACTATCCAAAAGATATTGGATAGTTTTGAGTCTGTTTCGCAATATAGAGCTATAAAAGTAACTGTAAATGTCGATTTTTATTAAGTTGATGCCAGAGCCCGAACAAGGTCTTCTTTTTTGTTTCTGCTTAAAGGGATTTTAGTGGGACCTATTTCGGCAAATTTGCTGTTAAATCGGTCAACCTTATCAATGTTAATAATATATGATTTATGAACCCTAATAAATTTAGTTTTAGACAAATCATTCTCAAAAGCTTTCATGGTAGAAAGTACTAAATTGCTATCGTCTTCGGTAACAACTTTAACATAATCGCCGAAAGCCTCAATCCATTTTATTTTAGAAGTAAATATTTTAAGTTTCTTTAGATTACTTTTAATGAAAATATGCTCACCTTCTTCTTCAAAATTATCATATTTTAGTAAATGAAAATCAATTGCGCGTTTTACCGAGGCATTAAAACGATCTAATGAAATAGGCTTTTGAAGATAATCAGTTGCATCATAATCAAATGCTTTTAAGGCATATTCAGCCTTTGATGTTATGAAAATAACTTGTGGTTTTTCTTTTAATCCGTCTATAAAATCAAATCCACTTATAACTGGCATTTCAATATCAAGAAATAGTAAGTCTACATTGTGTGCAGATAGACAATTTTTAGCTTCAAAAGCATTAGAAAAATCCCCAATTAAATGTAAATTCGTATGATTGTTTACTAATTTAGTAATGATCATTCTTTGAATAGAACTATCATCAACAACTACACAATTCAGTTTCATATAATTTATATTGTTTATAATAGTTTACATTGATAAACGAATATAGGTATTTTTTTAAAGCAAACCTAAATATGTAAATTATTTTTTTGCTTTTAATGAATTAGAATCTATTTTGGGCTTGTTTATTTAAAAATAATGTCTATTTTTGCACCCAAATTAACAAATAAATTTAATATTTATGAATCATTATGAAACTGTTTTCATTTTAAATCCCGTTTTATCTGAAGTTCAGGTAAAGGAAACAGTGAGCAAATTCGAAGAATTTCTTACGTCCAGAGGAGCAGAAATGGTATCAAAAGAGGATTGGGGCTTGAAAAAAATGGCTTACGAAATCCAAAACAAAAAAAGTGGTTTTTACCATTTATTCGAATTCAAAATTGCAGGAGAAGTTCTTATTGCATTTGAAACAGAATTTAGACGTGACGAAAGAGTAATGCGTTTCTTAACTGTAAGTTTAGATAAACACGCAATTTCTTGGGCAGAGAGAAGAAGAGCAAAACTAAAAGCAGCTAAAGCGTAATTATTATGGCAACCCTACAACAATCAGCTTCAGGAAAAAAAGACGGAGATATCAGATATTTAACGCCTTTGAACATAGAAATCAACAAAACTAAAAAGTATTGTCGTTTCAAAAAATCTGGAATCAAATATATTGATTACAAAGATGCAGACTTCTTATTGAAATTCGTAAACGAACAAGGTAAAATTTTACCACGTCGTTTAACTGGAACTTCATTAAAATACCAAAGAAAAGTGTCAGTTGCTGTAAAAAGAGCGAGACATTTAGCGTTAATGCCATATGTGGCTGATTTACTAAAATAATAAAGAAGCAAGATAATGGAAATTATACTAAAAAAAGACGTACAAAATGTAGGCTTTAAAGACGATGTTGTATCTGTAAAAGCAGGTTACGGTCGTAACTTTTTAATTCCACAAGGTTTTGCTCAATTAGCAACATCTTCTGCGAAAAAAGTTTTAGCTGAAAATTTAAAACAAAAAGCGCACAAAGAAGCAAAAGTAGTAAGCGATGCGAAAGCATTGGCTGAAACTTTAAAAGCTATCGAAATAAAAATTTCAGCAAAAGCTGGTGGTGAAAAACTATTTGGGTCTATCACTAATATTGATATTGCAGATGCTTTAGCTAAAGGTGGTCAAGTAATTGACAGAAAATTCATCACTAGCGGAATCGTTAAACGTACTGGTAAATATACTGCCAACGTGAGATTACACAGAGATGTAATTGTAGAATTAGCATATGAAATTGTTGCTGAAAAAGCATAATTTCTAAATTCACATATTTAAATCCCGATGAAAATCGGGATTTTTTTTTGATGTCATTGCGAGGAACGAAGCAATCGCATCACTTTGAACAAATCAATAAATGTTAAATGAGATTGCTTCTTGCCGCGCAATGACAAAAAAATGAAATACTCTAGACTAACAAAAGAACAATTTGAAGAATTACATGCTGAATTTGTTAATTTTCTTGCAACTCAAGCAATTGATAAAGCCGAATGGGATAAAATAAAAACAGAAAAACCTGAAGTTGCAGAACAAGAATTAGATGTTTTTTCTGATCTGATTTGGGAAGGTGTCTTAGGGAAAGCAGAATTTTTAGAGCATTTTTCTAAAAATCATATTTTCCTTTTTCAATGCTTTGAAACCAATGTACATTCAATTGTATTGAAATCATTGGTTCCAGAAATAGACTTTCTGACCAAAGAAGGCTTACAATGGTTAAGTGACAACATGTTTACTGAAACGATAGAAATGAAAGTAGGGAAAAAAGAATTTACTGAAGATAGAAATAGTTCTATTTTTGGGTTGATTCAACAAGGAGCATTTTTAAGCGACGGACAATTATACAACCAAATAAATACGATTATTGAATCGTAATTTTAATGCTATTTCTACCTAATAGTATCTAAATTATGATTGTTAGGGATGTATTTTCATTTTAGTGAAAAAAATATTTTTTTAATGTAGGTTTCTTTTAAATTGGTTATTTTAGTACTTTATTAAAAATACTAAAATAGCCAATTTTATTTTCTATGGATATTCAGCAAACGATTCAAAATCTAAGAGAAGAACTCAATATTCACAATCATAATTATTATGTCTTGGACGCTCCCACGATTTCGGATTATGAGTTTGATTTGAAATTAAAGCAACTTCAAGATTTGGAGAGTAAACATCCTGAGTATTTTGATGAAAATTCGCCAACGAAAAGAGTTGGCGGAACAATTACTAAAAATTTTCAAACTGTAGTTCACGATTATAGGATGTATTCCTTGGACAACTCTTATTCTAAGGAGGATTTAATTGATTGGGAAAACAGAATTCAGAAGGTGTTAGGAAATGTTCCTATAGAATATACATGTGAATTAAAATATGACGGAGCATCAATAAGTATTACTTATGAAAACGGGAAGCTAAAACGTGCCGTAACGAGAGGCGATGGGTTTCAAGGTGACGATGTGACCAATAATATTAAAACAATAAAATCAATTCCGTTAAAACTTAAAGGAGATAATTTTCCTGAAAAATTTGATATTCGAGGAGAAATAATTTTGCCATTTGCTGGTTTTGAAAAAATGAATCAGGAGCTAATCGAAATAGGAGAAACTCCGTATTCAAATCCTAGAAATACTGCCTCGGGAAGTTTAAAATTACAAGATAGCTCTGAAGTGGCTAAAAGACCGTTAGATTGTTTGTTGTATTTCTTAATAGGTAATAATCTTCCTTTTAATTCCCAATTTTATGGCTTAGAAATGGCTAGGAAGTGGGGTTTTAAAGCACCTAATGAAGCAAAATTAGCTCATAGCTTGCAAGAGGTTTTTGAATATATTGATTATTGGGATGTTCACCGACATAATTTGCCTTATGAAACCGATGGTGTAGTAGTAAAAGTAAATAGTTTTCAGTACCAAGAAGAATTAGGTTTTACAGCCAAATCACCACGTTGGGCAATAGCTTACAAATTTAAATCAGAACAAGTTTTTACAAAATTAAATTCTATTTCGTATCAAGTTGGTCGAACAGGAGCAATAACTCCAGTGGCAAATTTAGAGCCTGTGAAACTCGCAGGAACTATTGTAAAACGAGCTTCTTTGCACAATGCCGATCAAATAGAGAAACTGGATATTCGGGTTAATGATACCGTTTTTGTAGAAAAAGGAGGAGAGATTATCCCTAAAATTATAGCGGTTGATTTAAGCAAACGTCCTGAAAATACCGAACCAACAAAATACATTACTCATTGTCCAGAATGTAATACGGAATTGGTTAGGAATGAAGGAGAAGCCAATCATTATTGCCCTAATTTTTATGGTTGTCCGCCACAAATAATTGGTAGAATTCAGCATTTTATCTCTAGAAAAGCTATGGATATTGAAGGTCTTGG
>Ga0114964_10003101_pt1 | contig 11334 bp, 11 predicted proteins | sample C_131016_MF_Meta_FD_92638 | JGI IMG/M metagenome (GOLD analysis project Ga0114964, IMG submission 92638) | Freshwater microbial communities from Lake Croche, Canada to study carbon cycling - C_131016_MF_MetaG | ecosystem: Environmental > Aquatic > Freshwater > Lake | place: Lake Croche, Canada... | reverse complement strand
ACGTTCACTCCACGAATAGAAGCTATCTGTCCCCTAGCAATTGGCTGACGATAAGCAATAACAGCCAAAGTCTCTAATGCGGCTTGGGATAACTTAGTTGGGTTTTCATTTGAGATGAATTCTCGAACAGCCCATTCAAAATCTTCTCTAACGAATACACGCCAACCGCCGCCGACTTCGCGAAGTTCGAATCCTCTTGGACGCGTTCCATTAGCTCCATCAAAGTCTGCTTTGACAGCGAGGACTGCTTCTCGAACATTCGGAACTGGCGTGTCAAGAGAGGTTGCCAAGTGAACTATCGATAGCGGCACTTCAGCAACCATCAAGATTGCTTCAATCGCTCCTTGCAATGCAGATGAGTCAATCGGCTCTCCCAATGCAAAGTTCTCTCTTGGGTCTTGGGTGCTCTGTTGTGTTTGTTCTTGATTATCAAGAGTCATAATCAGCTCCTAGTGCGGATAGTAGTGAATCATCGAAGTCTTCTGCTCGCCAAGTTATCTGGAGAGGGCCAAGTGATTCGTTTTGCTCGAAGCTAACTGCTCCAAGCCGGTAAAGCTCAAGAATTGATAGGAACCTGGCAACTAGCACTGCTCTATCTCTAATCGAGGAAATGAGTTCACGAAAGGTCAAAGTCTTAGCTGATCGCAGCATTGCAACAACTTCAGCGGCTTGTTCGCGGATTGATATTCTTGGCGCATACAGGTGGGTCAAACCAACCATTGGTATTTCTCGAGGAGCCATAGTCTCTTCAGCGAGTCTGGCAAAATCTTGCAAACTGACAGTCCAAATTAGTTCTGGCTGCTGCTGTCTAAATCTTTCCTCAAGTCTTACCGAGCGGAAAACTCTTCTAGATTCTAGAGAAATAGCGTTCAGGAACCAGGCAGAAATATCTTTGAAGGCTCTGTATTGCAACAGTCGAGCAAACAACAGATCTCTCGCTTCTAGTAAAGCAACATCTTCAGGGTCAACTACCTCACCCTTAGGTAATAGTTCAGCAATCTTTAGATCGAGCAAAGTAGCGGCAACGACTAGGAACTCACTGGCCTCATCAAGTTGATCGGCTTCTTCAAGGGTTCGCACGTATGCGATGAAATCCTTGGTCACTTCGCTCAGGGAGATAGAGATGACATCTAACTGGTGTTTAGAAATAAGTGAAAGTAATAGGTCAAACGGGCCTTCAAAGTTGCCTATGTTGAGCGAAAAACCAGAGCCAGTTAGATCTTCTTCATCTTTATGGAGCGCAGCCACGTGCAACCATCTCTCTTGCAACCGCTCGGTAAAGTTCAGCGGCTTCTGAAGTTGGAGCGTACTGCGTTACAGGCTTACCTTTTTCTGAAGAGTCCTTGAATTTAACTGTGAGTTTGATAACAGACTTGAAAACGGCATCACCGTAGTCTTCATAAAGCTGATTCAACATATTTCTTGAGTGCAGTGTTCTAGGGTCAAACATTGTTGGCAGAATTCCATCAATCTGCAACCGTTCGTTCAATCGATCCCTGACCAGTTCAACGGTGTTATCAATGAGGAGCTGTAACCCTCTAAGGGCAAAGTAATCGCAAGCAACTGGAATCATTACACCGTGGGCAGCTGTCAGCGCATTGACTGTGAGAAGCCCAAGTGAAGGCTGGCAGTCAATCATGACTAGGTCATAATCGCCAAGAACTGGGCGTAACACTCCAGCAAGAATCTTTTCTCTACCAGGTTCGGCAACAAGTTGAATTTCTGCTGCTGATAGCTGGATGTTTGCTGGAATCAGATCAAGACCTGGAACTTCGGTGTGAACAATCACATCGGCTGCCTTTAGTTTTCTATCCAACATCAGGTCATAAATAGTTTTGACATCTTCGTTGACAACACCAAGTCCTCTTGAAAGAGCACCCTGTGGATCAAAGTCAACTAGGAGAACTTTGCGTCCATATTCAGCTAGAGCGGCAGCCGTATTGATTGTGCTGGTGGTTTTACCAACCCCACCCTTTTGATTACAGAGGGCAATGATTCGCGCGGGACCATGGCTGGTTAGTCGTTTTGGGGTGGGAAACCTGTGGTCGGAGTTTTTACCTGACATTAGATGGTTTCCTCTCTGGCTTCACAGCAGTAAGTTTCAGCTCTTAGGCTGTGATTTAGGTTCTTTTACCTGTATAGCCTACCGCTGTGCACGGGGATGAGCGGTTGCATAGATCTCCCTTAATGCATCGACCGTTACCAAAGTGTAAATCTGGGTAGTAGCAACCGAGGCATGGCCGAGGAGCTCTTGGACAACTCGAACATCCGCCCCGCCCTCTAGCAAATGGGTAGCAAAGGAATGCCTGAAGGTATGCGGTGACACCTCATGCTCGATCTTGGCGGCAATAGCCGCATCGGAGATTATCTGCCAAACGCTCTGTCTAGATAGCCTCGAACCTCGCTGATTCAAAAACAGAGCTGGAGTGCCCTTAGCCAACTTGGCTAGCGTTGGCCTTACTCGGACAAGATAAGCCTGAACAGCGTTTTGAGCGTAGCTTCCAACTGGAACTATCCGCTCTTTAGAGCCTTTACCGAATAGGCGAATAATCTCGGGATCAATCAAGTCGTCTAGGTCAATGTTGACGAGTTCTGAAACACGAGCACCGGTGGCATAAAGAAGTTCTAGGATTGCACGATCTCTGACTCGGACCAGATCAGCGCCAACACCTGAAATATCGTCCGGTTCAGGACCAGATGCTTTGAGCAATTTTTCGATTTCTGCAACCGAGATAGCCTTTGGCAATCTTCTAGGAGCTTTAGGAGGCTTTACCTGAGCAGTCACGTCATTTTCACAAATACCTTCAAACAGTAGGAACTTGTGAAAACCTCTGACTGCAGCAAGTATTCGAGCAACGGAAGTTGCAACCATGCCCTTATCGGTTACTAATCTTTGGGTGAAGTCTCTGACCAATAGCTCAGTTATCTGATTTGAAGAGTCGATTGTGTGGCTTATTAAGAAATCTTGGTAACGATTGAGGTCCCTGCGATAAGCAAGCAGAGTGTTTTTAGCCATGCCTCGTTCGATAGTTAGGTGTCTTAGATAACTATCGATATTTGCTCGCAGGTTAGCCATTTTGATTTCTTTGGGCAGCGAGAGACAAAACAGCGACAACAAGTGTTGGACTCTTTAGTTTTGAAGTTTTCACCGCTTCAAGTACTCGTTCAAAAGGTACCCAGATAGGCACCATTCCTTTTTCTTCACCAGTGCGCTCGAACTCAACCTGAGTCTTAGACAAGTTTTTGGCAAGAAATATCTCAATGATCTCGCTACTGGACCCTGGGGTTGTATAGAAAGAATGCAGGTGAGACCAATCACTTGCCTGATAGTCAGTTTCTTCTGCCAATTCACGTTTGGCTGCCACCAAGTCAGCTTCACTATCATGGTCTCTAAGCCCAGCCGGCATCTCAAAGAGGTATTGGTTAACCGGAGCGCGATATTGCTTTATCAAGAGGACTTCATCATTTTCATTTAGCGCAAGGACCGCTACCGCTCCCCTGTGTGCAATGAATTCTCTGACTAACACTTCATCTTGAAATTTGAATGTTTTACGAACTACATTCCAAATTTTGCCTATAAAGGCTTGCTCTAAGTTGAGCTCAGCATCTTTAGTTAGACCAGGTTGATCTGCGAGTTCAATAATCTCGTTCTCAGCCATTGCCCTAATCTACTCCGCTTGAGCGCTGAATAGACGTCCCGCTAGTGCAGCCTTGATTAATCCATGGAACAACGGGTGAGCTTTGGTTGGACGAGATAAGAACTCAGGGTGAGCCTGAGTTGAAACATAGTAAGGGTGAACTTCTTTAGGGAGTTCGACGAACTCAACTAGATCGCCATTAGGTGAAGTTCCGGAGAAATGTAACCCAGCTGCAGAGATCTGGTCTCTGAACGAGTTGTTCACTTCGTAACGGTGTCTGTGACGTTCGTGAACTGTAGTTTTGCCATAAACTTCTGCGACAAGACTGCCTTCAGCAAGCTTTGCTTCAAATAGACCTAAACGCATGGTGTGTCCCATATCGCCTGATGCAAGAATGTCTACTTGCTCTTGCATGGTTGCAATAACTGGATACTTAGTATCCGCTACGAACTCGGTAGAAGATGCTCCTTCTAAGCCAACAACGTTTCTTGCATATTCAATAACCATGCACTGTAAACCAAGGCAAAGCCCTAAAGTTGGGATGCCGTTTTCACGAGCAAACTTTAGCGCTCCTAGCTTTCCTTCAATGCCGCGGACACCAAAACCACCAGGCACACAGATTGCATCAACATCACTTAGATGAGCACGAGCACCTTCTTCGTTATCACAGAGATCACTAGCAACCCACTTGATGTTTACCTTTACCTGCTCAGCGAAACCACCGGCACGAAGTGCCTCAGTGACTGATAGGTAAGCATCTGGAAGATCAATGTATTTACCAACCAAAGCGACACTTACTTCAGCTACAGGTTCGTGAACTGCTTTTAGAACACTGCTCCAACGGGTCCAGTCAACTTCGTTAGCTTCTAGCTTTAGGTGTTCGATGATGTATGAATCCAGGCCCTCTTCGTTTACAACACTTGGAATGTCATAGATGCTATTGGCATCAGCTGCATTAATTACGGCCTTGATATCAACATCACACATCAGAGCAATCTTCTTCTTGATGCTCTCACCAATAGGTCTATCGCTACGGCAAACAATTGAGTCAGGCTGAATACCGATAGAACGCAATGTTGCAACAGAGTGTTGAGTTGGCTTGGTCTTAAGTTCACCACTTGGAGCCAAGTAAGGAACGAGAGATACGTGAACAAAGAAAACTTTGTCTCGACCTAATTCGTGACGAACCTGTCTAGCAGCTTCAATAAACGGCAGTGATTCGATATCTCCAACAGTTCCACCAATTTCAGTGATGATCACATCAGGAGCTGGATCTTCATGAGCTTGAAGGCGCATTCTGCGTTTGATTTCATCTGTGATGTGCGGAATGACTTGAACGGTGTCCCCTAGGTAACCGCCAGATCTCTCTTTACGAATTACTTCACTGTAAATCTGACCGGTCGTTACATTCGCTGACTGGTTTAGGTTGATGTCCAAGAAACGCTCGTAGTGACCAATATCTAAGTCTGTTTCAGCGCCATCGTCGGTTACAAAAACTTCGCCATGCTGAAAGGGGTTCATGGTGCCCGGGTCAACATTTAGGTAAGGGTCCAATTTCTGCATAACAACAGAAAGACCACGGGCTCTTAGTAAGTTACCTAGACTGGCGGCCGTTAGGCCTTTACCGAGTGAGGAGGCGACACCACCAGTTACAAATATGTGTCTTGATTTTCCAGAATCCATCGCATCAGCCATGGAATTTAACTTTAGCAGTAGGCAGGTTGCCCCTTCAACCAAAACCTTTGCGACATGCCGATTTGGTCTAGCGCGAGGTTATTGCCTAAGAATTTTTAGCCAAATCTCTGAGTTCTTTTGCGTGCGTTCTAGCTGTCTCTGAATCAGATAAACCTGAGAGCATTCTGGCTAGTTCTTCAGATCTAGCGTTTTCATCTAGAACATGAACGTCGCTTGAAGTGAAACCGGCCTCTGAAGATTTCACAACTGTTAGATGTCTATCCGCGAAAGCTGCCACCTGGGCTAAGTGGGTAACCACAATAACTTGGGCATTCTTAGCTAATTTGGCAAGACGTCTACCGACCTCAATTGCCGCAGCACCACCAACACCGGCATCAATCTCATCGAAGATAAAGGTAGGTGTTGAATCTGTTTCGGCTAAAACAACTTCGAGAGCAAGCATTATTCGGCTTAGTTCTCCGCCAGATGCTCCTTTACCTAATGGTCTAGGTTCAGCACCTGAATAGGATTCGAGCAAGAAGCTCACCGAGTCGAAACCAGTTGGTCCAAAATGTTCGGTTTTCTCAACAAGAACATGAAGCTTAGAGCCGGCCATGGCCAAAGCAACTAGCTCTTGGCTTACTCGTTTTCCTAAATCACTTGCTGCTTGAGTTCTATTGCTGGAAATTTGATCAGCGCAAGCTTTTGCTTGTCTGTGTAAAGTGGCAACCTCGGCTTCAAGGGATGCGATTCGTTCTGAGGAAACATCAAGCTCTGCCAGTTTGGCTTGAGCGGTTTCTTGGAAAGTTTGCAAGTCTTCAATGGTTGGACCGTAACGACGTAGTGCAGAATTCAAGGCACTGCGACGCTCCTGTATTTCGTCTAAAGTCATAGGGCTATCGCTCTCCAATGAAGTTAGATAACCCGATAGCTCTGCAGCGATATCGTTCAGGTCTTCCCCGATTTGACGAAGTGCCGAAGCCTGGGTCTCCAACGTTGCATCGTGTGAAGCAGCGTTCTCGAGAGCTTTACGAGCCTTACCGATAAGTGAAGTTGCATCGATAGCGTCAAAGTTGTCATTCAAAAGCGCATCATGAGCTAACCCAACTGCTGCTCGCAGGTCTGCGCTATGGGTAAGTTTCTTGGCAAGTTCCGCTAACTCAACATCCTCGTTTGGTTTGGCAGCTAACTTGTCTAACTCCTCGAGCGATTGAGTGAGCTCCTCTACTTGCTTAGCCCTTGCCAAAAGGTTTGTTTGGATATCTTCCAGCGTTGCTTGGGCTTGTTTCCAAGCACTGAAGTAATTGGCATACTCGCCAAGTAGCTCTAAGTGTTTTGCTCCAGCAAATTTATCTAACGCTATTTTCTGAGCAGCTGGAGATTTCAACCTGATTTGATCTGCTTGGCCATGAACAACTACTAGTTCTTCGCCAATTTCACTGAGTAAGCCAACTGGCACTGACCGGCCGCCAATTACTGCTCTAGATCTGCCATCACTTGAAACGCTTCGGGCTAGAAGTAGTTCTCCATCAGAGATAAGAGCACCAGCATCCTCGGCTTTAGTAAGCGTTGGGTTGTTGGTATCGAGTCGCCAACGGCCTTCGACAGTGCTTTGTACTGCTCCAGATCTGATTGCTCCTGAATCTGATCTATCCCCTAGTAATAGACCAAGTGCAGTCAAGACCATAGTTTTACCAGCACCGGTTTCACCGGTTAATACAGTTAGCCCTTTATCAAAGGTAAGTTCAGCTTCGCTGATGACACCTAAGTCAGTTATTCGGATATCTTCAATCACTTTTATGGCCTAGAAACTTATTTATAGTCCGGTTGATTCGGGTCCACGCCAACCTGTAACAGGTAGCGAGAACTTACGAACAAGTCGATCGGTGAAAGGGCCTTGGCGCAATCTTGCAAGACGAACTGATTTAGCTGATTTGCTAACTTCAACTCTTGCTCCAACGGGTAGATCATGAGTTCTTCTGCCATCACACCAGAGCACACCGGTGCCGGCAGATCTATCCATAACTTCAACTGCAAGTAAGGATCGAGGGCTAATCACCATAGGTCTTGAAAACAATGCGTGAGCTGAAAGTGGCACCATGAGCATGGCATCAACACTTGGCCAAACAACCGGTCCCCCCGCACTAAAGGCATAAGCCGTTGAACCAGTAGGTGTTGCCATGATGATGCCATCGCAGCCAAAACTTGATAGTGGACGACGGTCTATTTCAACAACCACTTCGAGCATTCGCTCAGCTGCGCTTTTTTCAACTGTTGCCTCATTCAAAGCCCAGGTTCTATAAACTTCCTTGCCGCCAACTAGTACCCGAACATCCAAGGTAAAACGTTCTTTGACTAAGTAATCTTTTGCAACAACTCGGGCAACAGCATGAGATAAACCTTCACGCTCACTTTCGGCAAGGAAACCGACGTGACCTAGGTTGATACCCATCAAAGGTGTCGCGCTTTCGCGAACAATCTCGGCAGCTTTGAGAATCGTTCCATCGCCACCTAGAACCATTACTAGTTCGAGATCTTGTTCTGGAATTACCACGCCAAGTTCTAGTACTGATTTCAAGAAATCAGTGTTGGTGCTTCTGGCCTCAAGGAATTCTTGAATTTCAACCAGCTGTTCTGAATTCATAACTGGAACTAAGCCAGCCGCAACTAGTTGTTCAACAGCTTCAACCGCAGCGGTAACAGCCTCAAGACGACCGGTATGGGCAACCAACAGCACATAACGCTTTTCTGTCATTTGAACCACCCGCCTTACCTGTTAGTTACGCTCGTTCTTTTGCTAGTTCATCAATTCTGCCAGACCAGTCAAGGCTATGGTCAGTCTCCACAGAGTTCAACCAAATTAGGTACTCAACGTTGCCATGGGTGCCTGGTAGGGGAGATTTGACCAGTCCGTGGATGTTTAGCCCTACGTTCTTGGCCTCATCCATGACCTGCCTGATAGCGCCTGCACGAAGCCTGTGGTCGTTCACAATGCCTGAAGCATCAAGGGATTTCTTACCAACCTCAAACTGAGGTTTGATCAAAAGGACAAAGTTGGCGTTTGGTGCAACTAGCTTCATTTGAGCTAGAACCAAGGTCAATGAGATAAAGCTCAAGTCGGCAACTACAAGAGAAATAGTTTCCTCATTGATTTTCTGGCTGAGCTTTGAACCAACAACTTTCTGCAGGTTCTCTGGAGTTAGGTCTCTGGCATTGAAGTTCTCAATGTTGATGACAAGTCGGTTATCTAAAAGTGGTTCTGCTAACTGAGAGTGTCCAACATCTAGAGCAATAACTTGGCTAGCACCATATCTAAGCAAGACATCAGTGAAACCTCCGGTTGATGCTCCAACATCTAGACAAATCTTGCCGACAATTTCTATTTCAACGAATTCTTCTAGAGCAGCTGCTAACTTGTGTCCTGCTCTAGAAACGTAGTCAATTGCCTCTAAAACAACTAGCTCTGCTTTTGCGGGAACTGGTTGCGAGGATTTTCTTGCTTCTTTGCCATCGATAAAAACTCGACCAGATTCAACAAGTGTTGAGGCCTGATTTCTTGACCTTGCTAAACCGCGATCAACTAGAGCGATGTCTAAGCGTGTTGAATTCTCATCCAATTTATTGCTCTGTTGCTTCGTCGGAAGCTGAGTTAAGTTGGGCTTCTAGCTTCTCGCGTAGTGAGGCGAAAGCTGCTGGCTGCTCTGCTAAATCAAGTTGAGCAATTCTCGCTAGCTCAGCCTCTAGTTCTTCAAGTTTGTCGCTCATCTATGCCTTCTTTTCATAAAGTGCACTCTGCACATCTAGGAAATGTATATGTTTGCCTGAATTCCAAATAACTTTACATGCAGCTTTTAGAGCTTCAATGGAACCTGGATCACCATCAGTTACTAGGACTTTATCCCCTAGCAACTCAACACTAGCCTTACCGCAACGCCAACCTCGCTTGGTTTGCTCAGGTTCTTCATAAGGAGCTAGCAGCTCTGCAAGGCTTTCAATAATGTATGTTGGTCGCTCTTCAACTGATGCAGCTAAAACATCTTTACGAGAAGAAATGCCAGTCAGTGCCAGAACACTAGAGATACCTGCTCTGTTAGCACCGAGAATATCGGTTTCAAGACGATCGCCAACAAAAAGTGCGTTAGCGGAATTGAAAACCTTTAGTGCTGTTTCAAAAATAGCTGGTTCGGGTTTACCTGCAAAAAGTGGGAACGCTCCAACTGCAGTGTGAACGGCGCTGACTAATGTGCCGTTACCTGGTGCTACTCCCTTTTCTTGAGGTAGCGTCCAGTCGTTATTGGTGGCAACCCAAACTGCACCTTTTTGAATGGAGTATGAGGCCTCTGCGAGGTCTTGCCAAGAAACTTCAGGAGAAAAACCTTGAATAACAGCTGCTGGATTCTCATCACTTGAATCAACTATTTCAAAGCCACCAGCAGTAACACGTGTCTTCAGGCCATCACCACCAACAACTAACACTTTTGACCCTGCTGGAATTTTTGTTGCAAGAAGTTCAACAGCGGTTTGACCAGAAGAAATAATGTCTTCAGGCTTAGAGCTGATACCAAATCCTTGGAGTTGCTCAGTGATTGTTTCTGGCTTACGAGAAGAGTTATTGGTTACATAACCAACACGAATACCTTGCGACTGCAAATCATTTATGGAGGAAACCGCTCCGTTGATTGCCTTGGTGCCTTCATAGATGACACCATCAAGATCAGCGAGCAACACATCGAATTGATTCCAAATAGTTTTAGCGACCACGACCTGGTCCTCGACTGCGACCCTTAGGAGGTCCACCGAAGCCACGACCGCCGCCTTTAGGCCCACCCTTAGGTGGTGGACCGTTGCTTCGAGGTCCACCGGTAAATGGTGGACGTTTTGGTTTATCGGTGCCATCGCCATCGTCTCGACGAGGACGTTGTGGTCTATCGGAGGGCTGAGCTGAGGGATCCCGAGGTGTCCTGGCCACGGCATCATGCTGGGATTTTGAAGGCCGCGCCGAACTGGACACCTCGGGAATCTGTATCTCCTCAATGATTGAGAAGACTTCGTTCTCGGGATTACTGTTCCCGAGGAAGTGTTGCTCTGCACGGTCTGCTAGGTCTGACCAGCGCTTTGCTTCACTTTCTCTGTTCCCGATTATAAGGGTATCTGCGTAAACGCGAAAGAGGTTTGTGGAAAACTCATGAACTTTTGTTGGATCTAGCTCTGGAATCTCCAATTCAGCTAGGGCTAAATCGTTCTCCCCTAGGTCTAATCTGGCTCCAGAGAGGACAATGGCAAGGCTCACTCGTACCGCTGCTGGTAATGACTTACGGTCAACTGAACGACCTAATTCCAGAGCTTTCTTAGGTCTACCAAGACCTCTTTCACAGTCAACCATGATCGGCAACTGGTCATTTGAACCGGAAAGACGACGGTATGTAGTCAATTCTCGAAGAGCTAGACCATAATCGCCAACCTGGTAAGCAGTTACACCAACGGTCTCACGAACAATCGCGATACGACCGGCTCTTCTAGCAGCAGCAAGAGCATGCAAGTGAGCAAGCTCTGGGTCTTGGTCATGCAGAATGCTAACCATTGCAAGATGTCTTGCAGTCATCTCAGCATTTTCTGCTGTCAAAGTCTTTAGTTGAACACGAATACCAAGTTCCAAGTCCTGATCAGTGATCTCGTCAGGAATCATTGGGGATTTAGCCTCGTCATCGCGGATAGGGCGAGCGACTCGAGTCTGCCACTCAGGGCGTTCCTCGGCTCCACCACTGCGGCGCTCAGCGCCTTGTGGTTTCCTTCTGTCGTCTCCGCCAGCTGATCTGCGGTCTTTTGGTGCAGGTGTATCGTTCATGATTCCTCCTACTAATAAATCTTAAAACATCTGTTAAATAAAAATGGCCACCTCGTTACCAAGGTGGCCATTTTCTAAATTAAGTCCGGCGGTGTCCTACTCTCCCACAAGGTCCCCCTTGCAGTACCATCGGCGCAGAGAGTCTTAGCTTCCGGGTTCGGAATGTAACCGGGCGTT
>Ga0114964_10003098_pt1 | contig 11339 bp, 11 predicted proteins | sample C_131016_MF_Meta_FD_92638 | JGI IMG/M metagenome (GOLD analysis project Ga0114964, IMG submission 92638) | Freshwater microbial communities from Lake Croche, Canada to study carbon cycling - C_131016_MF_MetaG | ecosystem: Environmental > Aquatic > Freshwater > Lake | place: Lake Croche, Canada... | reverse complement strand
TGAACCAAATGACGAAACATGAAGAAAAATGACCCCGGGTGGAATCGAACCACCATCTAGAGTTTAGGAAACTCCTATTCTATCCGTTGAACTACGGGGTCTGTTGACTATGAACTACTTACGATGTTCGGATGCTCTAAAAACGTCGAAAGTAGAGCGTTTTGTAGAGCAGATCCATTCATGTTCGCCTTATTCATTGAAGTTGGATTTGATACCATGTTCCCCCAACCCATGGCAATGAGGGAACCACTATAAGAGCAACGAAGGATGCGCGATCACTCCCCCACCCCAACGTCTGGGGGTCACAATACAGACCTACCATCAGCCGTTGCCTCGGAGCTGAGGAAGAACACCCCGTGGTGGGGTACCCCCCGGGGAGGGGCTGCAGCAATGACATCGTTCAATAACCACCTCGCATAAAAAAATTCTCTCGGGAAACCCAACGACCATGAACCCCTGCGCCTTTGAAGCACTGACCCCAGTGCCTTGGAATAGGGCGACTGGAGGTCAAGGTTGCCCTGATGCAGGGTCGCAGTCGTTGTCCCCGAGTCCTCGACCTACGCCTTGCTTGGCATAGGAGCCATCGGGATGCTGATGGTGATGCGGAGGAAGAAGGTTGCTTAAAGATTTCTTAAACCGACACAGAATACCCATCTCCTTCATCGGGGATGGGTTTTTCTTTACTCATGGGGTGGGTGGTTCGCTATGGAATCACTACCGAAGGTGGCTGGGGTGGCACGAGCGGGGGGGTGAGGGTTTGTGACTTACGAGAGACTCTTCTGTGCATCACGGCAGTAAGGAGTAGCGTGCAGTTCCATCTTCCCGAGTCCCGTCAGGATCCTCGATAACGTGGATGTGCAATACCAGGGGATAGGATTTGTGCGGCTCGCGATATTCGATCAATCTATCGGCCATGTCCCCGCTTCAACAAAAGGCGCTCCGTGCGATTTTTGAGGAGCTTCGTGGGGTGAAGGTGGGTTCCCCTATTCCCTCCGAGCGCCATCTAGCAGAACATGCGGATGTGACGCGCACGGTGATCCGCGGCCTAATGGCATCCCTAGCGAAGGATGGTGTGATTCGACGCAAAGGCCGGAACTGGGCTTTATATGCTCCAATCAAGCCCTCGCTGCTGAATCAGGCCTCGGAGAACCCAGTGTCTCGGCGTCAGCAAGTGAAGGATTATCTCATGTCGGAATTAGGCCGTGGGCGACTGCAACCTGGCCAGAGTATCACGGAGTTGGCGATCGCCAAAAAGCTGGGAGTCGCCACAATTTCGGTTCGGGAAGCTTTGCTGGAAATGATGCCTCTGGGAGTTTTTTCAAAAAACAAAAGCCGATTGTGGGAAGTCGCGGCCTTCACTCCGACAAAGATCACCATGATGCGGGAATTCCGCGAGATGGTGGAAGTGTATTGCCTGCGAAAGCTGATCGCCCGAGGACTCACTCCCCATTCCCGCAAGGAACTCGAACAAATCCGTGCGGAAACGCAAAGCCTCATAGCCAGCAAGGCCCCATTGACCGAGAAAATATTGTCCGTCGATCTGAGCTTTCATCGTTTTTTGCTGGAGGCATCTGGCAATCCCCTCATTACCGAGCGGGTAGAATTCATCTACCTGATCATTGGTTTTCAACTGGTGAGCCCGTTGAATAGCCCGGAGCAGGGACGTCTCGGATTGCGCCAGCACCTCACCATCATCGACGACATTCTTGGCGGAAAACTTGACCCAGCGGAAGATCATCTGCTCGCCCATCTGCAATCCTCCGAGGAGACTTTCTGCTCGATTGTGAAGAGGTTTGACATGGGCAAATCCTGAACCCAGCTCCTCCAAGGCACCACACCGCCGAACTTCAACGAGCCAAAGAGCAGTCACGCACGATAGAAGGCAGCTATCTGCAGAAAGGTCACACCCGTGAACTCCTTGACGCCGGCTTGAAAGCCCACACGTATTTTCTCATTGGGTTAATATGTATATTGACCCCCCCTTTTTTTTTTAGTTGTTGTAAAGAGGTGACCTCCACCCCACTGCGCGACCGCTTGCTTCGGAAGATCCCGAATGTTCGTGCCCTCGTTTCACCGGCGCAGTTGGCTGGATATGACGCGGATGGGTTGGGCTACAAACGCTTTGTGCCCGATCTTGTGGTGATTCCCTCGGATGCCGCTGAGCTTGCCCGTGTTGTCGGATTTCTGCATGGGGAGCGTGTTCCGATCTGCCTGCGCGGGGCAGGCACGTCGCTGTCCGGCGGCCCGGTGGCGGCGCAGGGAGGAGCCATCATCCACACCTCCCGACTGCGGGCCATCTCAAAAATCTGTCCGGAAGGGCTGTGGTGCGAGGTCGAGTGTGGTGTGAACTTGAACCAACTTGATGAGGCGTTGCAGCCAAGCGGGCTGTGCTATCCGCCCGATCCTTCGAGCGGTCCGGTCTGTACGATCGGCGGGAATGTGGCGTCCAACGCGGGTGGGGCGCACTGTTTCCGATACGGAGTCACGAGCAACTACGTACTAGGTGTTGAGGTGGTCATGTTGGACGGGACGCTGCGCCGATTTGGAGGTCCGGCGGGCGGTCATGGTCCCTGGCGCGAAGATTGGAAACGGTTCATGATCGGCTCCGAAGGAACGCTTTGCGCATTCACGCGGTTCTGGCTGCGCCTGACTCCGAGGCCGGAAAAGGTGTGGACATTCCGCGCCACGTATCCCGACTTGCAGTCCACCGAGCGCGCGATCCACGGGTTGGTGCGGCATCCGGCATTCCCCGTGGCCATCGAGCTCATGGACCCTCGCGCGGTCGCGCTGGTGGAGACCAGCTCGATGGCGGTGGGTTTGCCGCAAGACCACTTCCTGATTGTTGCGGAAATCGACGGCCCTGCGGCACTGGTTGATCGACGGGCGGAGTCCGTCGCCCAGGTGTTGCGGGATGCGGGATCGGCCGATGTCCTTTTCAGTGACGATTCGGAAATGCGGGCGAAGCTCTTCAAAGCCCGCAAGGCGATGGGCGGGCTGCTCGGACAGGTGAGACCGGATTACCTGGTGCAGGATGCCGTGATCCCCAAGCGGGCCCTGGCGGATTTGCTGGGGTTCATCTACGCCGAAGCCGACCGGGCCGGCATACCCGTAGTGACCGTGATGCACGCTGGCGATGGTAACCTGCATCCAAACTTTTTGTTCGACTCGCGCAAACCGGGAGACCTTGAAAAGGTCGAAACCATCAGCAAGCGGCTGATGATGCGAGTGCTGAATGTGGGTGGCGCACTCTCCGGCGAGCATGGAATCGGCAATGACAAGTCCCTGTATATGGGCATGGTCTTCGGGCCGACCTCCTTGCGAATGCAATGGGCCGTTCCGCAGGTTTTCAATCCGGCCCATCAATTCAATCCGCTGAAGGTATTTCCAGAAAGGCGGTTCGCGGCATGAAGGAACTAGATCACGAGAGGTTCTTTGAACCCTTTATCGACGAGGTGGACGGCGTCGCCTGCGTGCCGGCCTCCTATGCGGATGCAGACATCGCGCGGATCACCTCCCCCCTCGGGTGGAGATTTCCTTTGATCCTGGATGAGGAGACCTCCCTTTCCGCGCAAGTCGCCTCGTGTTTTTCTGCGCCCTCGTCTTCAAGGTTTGGTCCCTACTGCGACAACATTGTCGGAATGAATTGGGAGTTGCCCGATCGGCGGCGCGTGCGCGTCGGGGAACGCGTTGTCAAATCCACGACGGGCTACGACATCCTCCGGTTTCTCCTCGCGACGGACGGACGGTTCGGTCGGGCAACCGAATATGTTCTTCGCCTGCGACCCGCCTGCGACGGCGGCGGCATCGTGTTCTTTGACGGTCCGCAGGGCTCCCTGGAATCCGCGGCAACGGAACTCATGCACTCCTGTTACATTCATTGGCTGGAATCTATGGATTGGCTGACGACGGGGCCGCAGGATGCGCGGCTGCGGATCGGAATTCATTGTCCGCAGGACGAATGGCCGATTTTTTTGATGCACCTGGATAGCATTGCCAAGGGACGTGGACTGCTCACAACGGTTACGGAAGGCAACGGGCAGGTCTTCGATGGGTTGCCCGACCTAGTGCTCAAAACAACACCGGATCGGGTGATTTCGCTGGCGAGGGACATGGCGCAATACCCTGGGGTGCGCAGCATCGCTCTTTGTGCCCCGGCCATGGTTCACGTTTATCTCCCGTCAGGCACTGAGGCCGCAGCGGTCGTCAAGAAAATGGTTTGGCCTTTGGCGGACGGCCTGCACTCACTCGGAGGGGGGTGGAAGAGTCGTCATGTGGAGTGTCCTCTTTTCGGCACGGATGAGGCATCGTGGGTCAAGTCCCTTGCTAAAGAATGGGGGGTAGCCGCATGACCCCCCCCCTCCTTGCATCAAGTTCGAAAGGCTCCGAGAAGGACCTGCTTTCGAGTTGCGTCCATTGTGGATTTTGCCTTGAGGTCTGCCCGACCTACCAGCTTACGGGGGACGAAAACAATTCGCCGCGCGGTCGGCTTCGGCTTTGGCGGGAGGAAAGCGAGGGGACGATCGCACAGGATCCTTCGACGGACTTTTACACATCCGAATGCGTCGGCTGCCTGGCCTGCGAGCCTGCATGCCCTGCCAATGTTCAATACGGAAGTATCCTCGAACAGACCCGCCATGCACATGTGCAGGCAAACCGGTTCAAACCAAAACTCCAACTCCGGGCCGCTGCACTTGCCGTAAGATACCCAAATCTTTTCAATCTTGCGATGGCTCCTGCACGGGCATTACGTGCGCTGGGGCTTTTCCCCCATCCGCTCATTTTCAAGGGACGCCCACACGTTACAGAATCCACGGCATCCTATACCCGACGGCTGATGGAATCCCAAAAGCCGACCGGACCTCGAGTCGCTCTCCTCACCGGCTGTCTCATGGAGGCAATGTTCCGGGAGATCAATTTTGCAACCGTGCGCGTGCTCATCGCCAACAACATTCAGGTGGTCATTCCCGAGGGTCAGGGATGTTGTGGAGCATTTCAGGAACACACCGGTCTGGACGGAGTCGAAGAACTACGTGCGCAGAACCGCAATGCCTTTATCGCGCTTGATGTGGAGGCGGTAGTTAGTAACTCCTCCGGATGTGGGCTCGCGCTGAAAAAGACACTCGCGCCGGGAATGCCGGTCCGCGATGTTCTTGAATTTCTTGGGGAGATCGGCATCAAGGCACGCGAACCTCGGGGGGGGAATGCGCGTGTCTATGTCGATCTCCCCTGTCACCTTATTCACGGCCAGCGCGTGGACGGGATTCCCTCCAATGTGCTCGATGCCACCGGCTATCGATGGGAGCTTGCCCCTTGCGCCAAGGACTGCTGTGGCTCGGGGGGAATCTATAACATCCAGAAACCCAAAAACGCCCGGGAGATTCTGGCGAAGAAATCGGCCTTCCTTAACGACGCCGTGGGAGATCCCGTCATTCTTGCCACGTCGAACCATGTCTGCATGATGCAGTGGAACTCGGCCCGTTGGGGAGGGATGGTCAAACATCCCTTCGAGGTCCGGCATGTCATCCAACTCCTCGACCCGGCTTTGTGAAAAACCAGAACTCGAAAAACCTATGAACACACACCAAACATGGAAAACCAAAGATGGCACCATCCGGGTCCTCCCGGAACGCGGACGTGTGCAAGGCATTGAAATCGGCGGTCACGAAGCGCTCTGGTCGCCACCGGAAGTCACCGCCCCATGGAACCTTGGCGGGGAAAGGCTCTGGATCGGACCCGAAGCCGATTGGCACTGGCTGCGACTCGGTGAGCCGGACTTCGCATTCTACAAAGTGCAACCGGCCCTCGATCCCGACATCTGGTCGGTCGGGCAGTTGAGCGATGGGTTTTTCTCGGCGTCGGTGGACATAGACGTCCAATCGCCGCATCGTGATGCGCATTTGAAGGTTCGACTCACACGCTCCATTCAGCTGCTTCCACCGGAGAGCTTGGCCGAAGCGGATCCATCCATCGCATTCCTTACGACGACTGGGGTGGAGATTCTTGGAGGAACCCACGGACAGCCGGTGGATCTGTGGTCCATCCTGCAAGTTCCTGCCGGTGGAGAGATTGTCGTTCCCATTTCGCCGGGAGCCGCCCCGCGAGATTACTTTAAACCGGCTCCTCAAAGCGAGCTGAGTTCTCGCGAGGGAAACTTCCACGTGAAATTGTCCGGACGTTCGCAGTTCAAGATCGGCTTCCAGCCCGACCAGATTCGTGGACCCATCTCCTATGATCGTCCGGTTCCCGATGGAATCTTGAGGCTTCAGCGAAGCTTTCCCGTTCACGCGGCATTGTCTTATTGTGACTCGCCCCTGAGCGACCTGAGTTCACAGGGCGATGCCGTTCAGATTTATTGCGACGATGGATCATTCGGCGGTTTTGGTGAAATGGAACACCGCTCACCCGCCATCCGTCGTGGCATTGGCCCCCAAGCCCTCTCGGAAACAACGATCACCACACTCTCAATCACGGCAGCCCTTTGAGATCCCATGAAACTCGCTAATAAAGTCATTATCATCACTGGAGCCAGCAAGGGGCTCGGAGTTTCCATGGCCGAAGAATGCGCCAGGGAAGGGGCCAGGGTCGTCCTGGCTGCACGTTCGCAAAAGGAACTCGATGCCCTGGCGGAAAAGATCCGTTCCAACGGTGGCGAAGCCGAGGCCGTTGTCGCCGACATGAGCCGGCCGGATGCCATTGAAAACCTCGTCCGGCAGGCGGTCGCCCGGTTCGGGCAAATTGACGGCCTCGTCAACAACGCCGGCGTCAACTATGTGAAGCCCTTCCTCGAGATCGACCTGAACGAATGGCAGCGCGTGCTCGACGTCGATCTCACCGGGTCATTTCTCCTCACCCAACTCTGCGCCCGCGAAATGCACAAGGCAGGTTGCAGCGGCTCGATCGTCCAGATAGCCAGCGTCCATATCCACGCCTCATTGGCCGGAGCCGCTCCCTACGACGCCGCCAAGATGGGCATGGTTGGATTCAGCAAAGCCGCCGCTGTGGAACTCGCCCCGCTCGGCATCAGAGTGAATATCCTCTCACCGGGCCTCTGCGCGACCGAGATCTGGAAGGATATCGTTGCGGCTGCGCCGAGCGAAAAGGAGTGCCTCGACTACTGGAATGCGAACATCCCTGGCAATCGCCTCATCAGACCTGAAGAAATCGCCAAGTGCTGTGTCTTTCTGCTGAGCAATGATTCCTCGTGCATCACCGGCGCCAACATTTTTGCCGACCTCGGCATGACCAGCCTGCTGGTCAGCCGCGAGCCTTATGGTTCCAAACCCATCACAGAAGCCACCAAGTAAATCTCATGGAAACAATAGCCTCTGGATTGCAAGTCTCTCCTCCGTGTGGTACAGCACTCCGACGCGGAGAGCAAAGCCCAGCACCTCAGTTATCGCCATCGGTTGATCTGCGTGGCCGTTGCGCAACTGCCCTAGAGGAAAAGCCTGCGCCACTGATTGAGGCGACCCCGCACTCGGGAAGCCTCTTTGCCCTGCAACCGGAGTCCCTTTCAATATGAACAACCAACACACCCTGGCCGATCAAACGGCCGTCATCACCGGAGGGGCCGACGGCCTCGGATTCACCGTGGCGCAGTACCTTGTCGCCCGCGGCGTCCGCGTCGCCCTACTGGACCTCAACGACACCCAGCTTGCGAATGCGAAGAACGAACTAGGAGAAAGGACACTTATCGCACGAGTCGATGTCACGGATCAGGAGGCCGTCCGCGCCGCGATTGCCTCGATCGTCGCCGAAACCGGTCGGATCGACATGCTTGTCAATGCAGCTGGCATCACCGGACAGACCGGCATCAAAAGTCACGAGGTCGATATGGCCGATTTCGACAGGGTCATGCGCGTGAACCTCAACGGCTGCCTCTCGACCTTCCAGGCAGTCATTCCTCACATGCTTGAGCAAGGCTACGGCCGGGTTCTTCATTTCGCGTCGATCTCCGGGAAAGAAGGGAATGCTGGCATGCTTGCCTACTCAACTTCCAAAGCGGCCGTGATCGGCATGACCAAGGTGCAGGGAAAAGAATACGCGGGAACGGGGATTACCGTGAACGCGATCGCACCGGCCGTGATTTTTACCGAAATGGTTGCCAAAATGCCGGAGCAGCAGGTCAAATACATGACCGACAAGATTCCCATGGCGCGCTGCGGGACCAAGGAAGAGGTTGCGGACCTATGCGGTTTCATCCTCTCGCCAGGGGCCTCCTTCACCACCGGATTCACCTACGACCTCTCCGGTGGAAGAGCGACCTACTAAACAGAACTGACCCAAAAACCACCGACCCAACCATGAAAATCATCCGATACACCGACTCCGATGGAAGCCACCATTACGGGGCGCTCCGACCCGACGGCTCCTCCGTCCGCTGCACGGGCGACCTCTACACCGGTCTGACCGAGACGACTGAGCCTGCCGATGTGAAGAAGCTCCTCGCCCCGCTTCAGCCCAGCCAGATACTCTGCATTGGGCTTAACTACCGGCACCACGCCGCCGAGTCGGGAATGGCAGCTCCGGAAAGGCCGATACTCTTCACCAAGGGGATTAACACACTCCAGAACCCCGGCGACCCGATTGAGATCCCGGTCTGCGCCGCCAGCCACGAGGTGGACTACGAGTGCGAGTTGGCCGTCGTCATCGGTAAACCCTGTAAAAACGCCACCGTGAAGAACGCCCTCTCCTATGTGCTGGGCTACACCTGTGCCAACGATGTCTCCGCCCGCGACTGGCAGCTCAAGTGGGGGGGTGGGCAGTGGTGCCGGGGCAAGACATTCGATACCTTCTCCCCGCTCGGCCCGTGCCTTGTCACCACCGACGAGATCACCGACCCGCAGACTCTTGGAATCCGCACCGTCATCAACGGAGAGACCGTTCAGGACTGGAACACCGACGACATGATCTTTTCCGTCGCACAGATTATCGCCTTCCTGAGCGGGAGCAATACACTGCCACCCGGCACAGTGATCCTAACTGGAACGCCGCATGGCGTCGGCATGGCCTCCAAGCCCCCCCGCTGGCTCAAAGAGGGCGATCAAGTCACCATCGAAATTGACCGCATCGGCCGCCTGACCAACCCCGTGATCCTCGAAAAAGTCTGAGCCCCCAACAGGGGCACTCAAACGGACAATTCTTTAAGCATGGCTGAGGTTGGATACGCAGCGTAAACTTATGCCATCGTAGAGATCGACATCGGTCGCGCAGATGGCCACAGCTTTGATTTTGATCAGGACATCGTCCGGACCTGGTTGGGGCATTGGGATGTCCTCGTAGTGGGCTTCTTTTGGCCCGTGGATGCGGATGACTTTTATGGGATGTGTTTTATTTCGGTTGGTTGGAGATAGGGGAGAGCGGGGCGTGCCGGAAGAGGCCGCCTGAGCTCGGGTGGGCAGCGAGCGCAGCCGCGTCGAGGCCGAGCCTTGATGTGGTGATGTAGAGATGCCCTTCGTCAGAGAGGCAGCACGAGCTGGTGTGTGGGCAGCCGGTATCTACCCGTTGGAGGAGCCGGCCCGATTTCGGGCACCATTGGCAAACACAGCCCGCGCCCCAGTGGGCGACCCAGAGCGTGTCGTCGCGCCCGACCTCCATCCCATCGGGAACCCCTAGTCCGTCGGGAACCCTGACCACCGTGCGCCGGTTACGGATCGAAGAATCGGAGGAATCGAAATCGAACGCCCAGATTTCCCGTGTTGGGGAATCGATGAAATACATCGTTTTGGAGTCGCGGGACCAACCCATTCCGTTCGCGATCGTCAACTGGTCCAGGACGCGGGTGAGCCGTCCGCCCTCGTCGAGGCGACAGAGTGCCCCGGCTCCCTCGACCGAGCCATCGTTGGACATCGTGCCGATCCAAAACCGTCCTACGGGATCCATCTTGCCGTCGTTGCACCGGTTCCCCGGAAGATCCGGCTCAACTTGGCAAATTTCCTCACACGAGAGGTTGGCCGGATTCACGTAAGCCAACCGCTTGGCAAAGGCGATGAGCAGGCGTCCATCGGCGAGCGGGGACACCGCGCAGACGGGTTCGGCAAATTGATAATCGCGCACCGTGCCATCGGCAGCGCTCCAGGCATGCAGGCGGCAGCCGGTGAGATCGACCCAGTAGAGAATGCCGTCCGCCCAGACCGGCCCCTCGCCGTGGGCGGCTTGGTTGTTAACGAGAAGCTCGGCGGATGGAATGTTCATAGCGGTTTACTTTTCGGTGATCGACTTGGAGGCTAGGGTTAGCGGGTGACGCAATGGCCATGTCGATGACTCCCGACTGCGAGATAGACCCGCTCATCATTGAATTGCTTGGCGAGGGGATAGGCACCCATCCGAGAGGTGTCAGTTTCTGCATGCCCACCGTGGTCGGGCCCTGAAATTGGCCGTTGGTGCAAGTGAATTGATACCAGTTGGTAAACATGATTCTGGTGTTGATCGAACTGTCCATAGCAACCTCATAGGCCGTCATCTGGGCTGGCGGCACATACCAAATCGCTGCGTTCGTGCCTGGTCCCCCTACAATATGATCCCATTGGCTTGAATTGGTACTTGGATTGATCTGAAAGGTGTTCCTCAGATGGTCGTTGACGATTTGCGTGCTGCCGTTGGCCGTGAGAACGAGATCCTCAGGAAGTGTGCGAGCTTGATAGGTCCATCCCTCCGGGAGTTGATCCTCGGAAGCGATGTACGGTAGCTTGGCCAGTGTCAGGGTCGGGTCGACCTGCTGCGAATAGGATTGAGCCACATAGACATTGCTGCTGGGGTCGGTCAGTTCATAGACCAACCTCCCCTTCTTGAAGGTGTATGTTGTGTACCGGTTCACCGTGTTCACCACATAAGGCTGCTGTCCAATGGTTGGCGCTCCAACCGGAACAGTCAGGAGTGCCTGGAGACCAAACCAGAGCCCGTTGACGAGAAGCGTGTTGGTATTCGCATTGGTGCCTACGCTGTTATTGACGATGGTGTCCATCACCCAGTGACGACGTCCGTTGATCGTGGCATTGGTGCTGTTTCCGTTGTATTGCTGGTTGAAGGCTGCGCTGATATTCGACTCCGTGATCGTATCCCACTGGTTTGTCGGGCAGGTATTGTACCCGAGCGTGTTAAAGACATGCTCCGTGAGGGTACCGTTTCCAACAGTGTCAGGGATCACCTCCCCGTAGGGATAGTCGCGGACGTCGCGAGGAATAATGGCCTTTGTCGGCGAGGACGAGGACGCCATACTGGCATTGGTTTGGGAAATAGTCACTAGCGTCCGGTTATAAATCCCACAGCATCAACTGGTTATTTTTGTGAGGCATATAAGATTTGAAGTCGGTTTCTGTAAGTAGCTCATGGATAGGAAC
>Ga0114964_10003097_pt1 | contig 11344 bp, 8 predicted proteins | sample C_131016_MF_Meta_FD_92638 | JGI IMG/M metagenome (GOLD analysis project Ga0114964, IMG submission 92638) | Freshwater microbial communities from Lake Croche, Canada to study carbon cycling - C_131016_MF_MetaG | ecosystem: Environmental > Aquatic > Freshwater > Lake | place: Lake Croche, Canada... | reverse complement strand
TAGATAAAAACGCTAGCCCTGATGACATTAAAAAAGCATATCGCAAACTAGCAGGTAAACATCACCCGGACAAGGGTGGTGATACTGCCAAATTTCAACAAGTTGAAGAAGCATATCGCACATTAAGCGATCCAACAACAAAACAACAATACGATAATCCAAATCCATTTGGTCAAGGTGCTCAACCACAAGGCTTTCATTTCAATATGCAAAATGGCATGTTTAATTTTGAAGAAGTATTTGGACATATGTTTAGAGGTCAACCAAATAATCAACAAAGGTTTCAGCAAACATATAGAACTACAGTATATGTAACATTGGAACAAAGTTATAGTGGAGGTGTTCAAAATCTTAAATTACAAACACCCACTGATTCACACATTATAAACATTCAAATACCTAAAGGTATTAATAATGGTGGACAAATGAGGTATGACAACATAGTACCTAATGCAAATCTAATAGTAGAATTTAGAGTGCAGGAACATTTAAAATATGATAGAAAAGGAGATGATTTATATTATACCCATTCTATTTCAGTACTTGATTTAATTGTAGGTACTACTATAAAATTTACAACACTTTCGGGCAAAGAACTTGAAGTTAAAATTCCACCTAAAACACAACCCGCTACACAAATGCGAATCCCTGCAGAAGGAATGCCTATTGCAGGATCAAATAGTTACGGAGACCAAATAATCTTGCTAAGAGCAATTATTCCAGATATAATTGATGACGAAATAACACAAAGCATTTTGCGTTCTAAGTCACGTTAAATACCATAAAGGAAATTATGACCAACTCTCCCGAAATTGAAAGCATCATTGAACAGGCTGTTAGTTTTGCTAAAGAGCGCAAGCACCAATATTGTACAGTTGAACATGTATTATTAGCATTGGTAACTTTTACCCCATTTAAAAAATGTTTAGATAGTTTTAATGCTGATACTGATATGCTGGTACAGGAAATTTCTGCATATTTAGATAGTCTAAGTGCAATTCAATCTAAAGATCCTGATGTACAACCACGTAGGACAAATAGTTTAGAACGTGTAATGAATCGTTCAGTAACACAGGTTTTATTTACGGGTCGTAGACAAGTAACAACAATTGATTTATATCTAAGTATTGCGGCAGAAGGTAATAGCCATGCACATTATTTCTTATTAAAATACGGTATCAACAAACAAGAGTTTGTTAATCATTGGCAAAAAGTATATAAAGGTAGCGAACATACACATAAACTATCTGAAAGCCAAGCAGATGAAATTTTAGAAGAATATACAACTAATCTAACTGCACTTGCACGTGGTGGAAAACTTGAACCATTAATTGGTCGTAGTAAAGAATTAGATGATATTGTTAATGTACTTGCTAAACGATTTAAAGCAAATGTATTGATGGTAGGTGATCCGGGAGTTGGTAAAACTGCTATTGCTGAGGGTCTTGCATCTATGATTGTTAATGGGACAGCACCGGACTTTATTAAAGACCATGAACTATATTCATTAGAAGTTGCTGGATTATTAGCCGGTAGTAAATATCGCGGTGACTTTGAAGAAAAAGTAAAAGAAGTTATGGAAGCACTTATTACTAAAAAGAAATCAATTCTCTTTATTGATGAGGCACATACTATGAAAGGTTCAGGTAGTGCAAGTAACGGTAGTGTAGATTTTGCTAATATGATTAAGCCTGCAATTACTAAAGGTAATTTAAAAGTTATTGCAAGTACAACTTGGGAAGAATATTACGAAAGTTTTGAGAAGGATCGTGCATTGATGCGTAGATTCTATCGTGTAAGTATTGATGAACCGAGTACTGAATCTACAATCAGGATTCTATCAGGATTAAGTCCTAGATTAAATGACTTCCATGAAGTAGTAATATCAGAAGAGGCAATAAAATCCGCAGTTGAAACAGCAGGTCGTTATATTCATGACCGAAAGAATCCTGATAAGAGTATTGACTTATTAGATGCAGCATGTGCAAGAGAACGTGTTGACGGTAATAAGGGTGTAACTATTACCAAAGATATGATTTATCATCAAGTAGAACGTTTTACTGGTGTACCTGCTGACAAATTGAATGGTGATAGTTTTGATAGAATTAACACACTTGAAGTTAATGTGAAGGGTAAACTATACGGGCAAGATGAAACAGTAGATAAAATACTTGAGAGAATTTATGTTAGTTTTGCTGGTATCAGCAATGAAAGCAAACCACAAGGAAGTTTCATATTCTTAGGCCCAACAGGTACAGGTAAAACTGAACTTGCAAAGTTATTAAGTAAAAATCTTGATATGCCATTACTCAAATATGATATGAGTGAATATGGAGAAAAACATAGCGTGTCCAGTTTGATCGGACCCCCTCCTGGTTATGTTGGATTCGGTGATAGTCAAGTTTCGGGTGGTAGATTGATAAATGACTTAAGCAAGAATCCACATTCAATATTATTATTTGATGAAGTTGAAAAGGCTCATCCTGATATCTTTAATATTTTCCTACAGATGTTAGATGAGGGAAGAATTACAGGCTCAAATGGTAAAGAAGTAAATTGTAAAAACTGTATTATCATTATGACTAGTAACTTAGGTTCAAGTGATAGTGAGAAACATAATATTGGATTCGGATCACAAGAAAAGTCAGGTGAAGATGATAAAGCACTTAAAGAGTTTTTTAAGCCAGAATTTAGAAATCGTGTTGATTTAATTTGTAAATTTAAAAAGTTAGATTTACTTGCTATTAAGAAGATTGTGATTAAATTCACTGAAGAACTTAAAACTTCATTATTAGACAAATATAATATTACAATGAATCTGTCAGAAGAGGCAATTGAATTACTAGCAGAAAAGGGATATGATAACAAAATGGGAGCAAGACCATTAAGTCGCAAGATTGATGAGTTAGTTCGTGTTCCGTTAAGTAAAAAGATTTTGTTTGAACGCATTAAAAATGCTAACATTATGGTAAGAACTAATAATGATGAAATCTCATTTGAAGTTGTACAAAAATTAAATGCGAAAGTAGGAGAAGATGGGATTATTGAAATCGGTTAATGACGTTCCTGGTGTTGATTTCTATGAATATAGAGATCAGGAATACTATAACAAATATTTGTATCGTGCCTCGTTTCATTTAATAGGACTTAGATATACTTGGTGGGCAGAATCAATTGATGATATTGCAGAAAGACTAGATCCCAACAGTAGAATGGCACCTCATTCTCAAACTGAACGAGATTCATTAAGTAAAAATCTTGACAAATTAGATGCATATTTAATCTGGAGAAATAAGTATTCACCTAAAAAGCAAAAGAATAAAGATATTACTGTGCGAATTGAATTTAATAGTTGTTCTGTTTTTAGTAATGATTTACAGTTATTGCATACTTTAGACCAATTACATCCTGATATAGTTGTTCAATATACTACGGTTCAGAAATCTCAATTTTCTGGAATTAAATATTTTGCACGTGATCCTAAACACAAATATAGGATCTATTTAAAATCTAAACGAGTTCCGGAAAATTTCATTGATGAATTAAAAGACCTATTTACTAAAGTCAAAAACTTGTATCCTAGTCCTGCATTACGTTCATGGGTTACTCCTATAAGTCTACGAACTTCTTATTGGAAATATAGGTATACTAGTTCCGCTCACTTTATTGACTATGATGATGAGTCTACCCTCAGTTATCTTGCAATAATGCACGGGGAAATGCTTGGAAAAAAGTATAAATTAGAAAAACGACCTCAACCTATCTAAAATGATAAATACTCTAATTAATGGAGTATATTTCATGGCAAAGATTGTAGAGGACGTATTAGTCGTTAAATTCAGCAAAATCGTTAAAGATTCAGACACCGACAATGGTGGACTTATCGGATCTGACGTACAAGCAGCATTAGAACAAGTGGCACAAGAACTTGTTGGCGAGGGTGTAGTCGTTGAGGTCGTGAGAGCATAATGAGTCAAACTACTACTTTAATACTTTTACCACAAACTACGTGGGGAGGAAACTATTATCCACAAATTACTTCATATGACGTAATTGGTGATAAAAGACCGGCTGCCTCATATTTCTTAGGTAATAAGGATTTACAAACTGTAAACATAAACCTAGCAGGTGTAACTGGAAATATTTTTATACAAGCAACATTGGCAACAGATCCCGGTGAGATTGATTGGTTTGATGTATATGAGTTAGTTGCAAATGCAGCTGCTCCGGCAAATTCTCAAGCCAACATAAATGCATATATTAATCAAGCGGTTAATATTAATGGTAATTTTGTTTGGATGAGAGCAGAAGTTAAAGACTTCCAAGCAGGTATTGTTCAATACGTTAAATTGAGTTATTAAAATGAATTCAGAATTATTTAGAAAATACATTGATATCATCAATGAGAACACTATTGATATAAACCAAATTGCTAGTCAACTTGAGTTTTTACCCACTAGGAAAAAAATATTAAAATATAATTTTATTCCTCCCGGCACACCAATGACTCGTATGTCGTATAGATTATCTGACCAAGACGGTGAATTGATCAAAACAATAACTTCTACCGACACAGCAGACAATCCTGAAACAAAGAATGTAACCTTAAAGGGAGATGTAGTAATGAGTGGCCCAAGTGGTGAAAATTATGTTGTAAAGGCTGCAAAATTTGGAAAACTATATGATGGGAATGTAGGTGGTATAGTATACCCCGAGCAGAGTCCTAGAATGGTTGCATTATATACAGGTCAACAACCAGTTCAATTCACAGCACCCTGGAATGAATCAATGGTCTTGAAGCCCGGTGATTATTTAGTTAAAGATGGAGATGCTGGTTATTATCGTGTGGCAAAAGTAGAATACGAACAAACATACAATCCACCCGGAAAATAATAATGAAAATAAGTCAAATTTTGATAGAAAATAAAAAACTAATGGAAGGTGGAAATCTTTCTATTGGATCACATGAAGCACAACATTTAGATTTGAAAGTTACAAATCGTGGGTACATGGTTCCTAAATTAAATGAGTTATTAAATTCTATCAACATGGCTTATACTAAAATGTATAAAGAACCATTATGGAGTCCTCAACTATTAGCAAGTGGAGAATTCTTAAGTGGAAGTTCACTACATTTCTTCAATGTCAAAGGTATTGACGATGAGACTTTTATTGATAAAAAGCCAATTGTCGGTGACATTGATACAATGGTTAATAAAGAAAAAGAATCTAACTTACAACAATTATTAACTGCGTATACAAATAAGAAATTAGGACCATCAGTATTTTTAGGATTTCAACGTGGTAATGAACAGTTCTCTGGTTTATTTGAATTGAAGGATCCTCCTGTTAAAATACAAATTGATTTTGAGTTTGTACAATTTGCAGATGGTAAACCAACTGATTGGGCACGGTTCAGTCATTCTAGTTCATGGGAAGATTTACAAGCAGGTGTTAAGGGTGTATTTCATAAGTGGTTGATTCAAGCATTTACTTCTTTAACAAAACAAAACTTCATCTTACGTAAATTAAAGGGTCGTGGTAAATTACGTCAAGAGGTTGACGAACCTATGACCGACAATATGTTTAGTTTCGCTGTGTCTAGTAAAGAAGGCGGAGGACTACGTGCTAAGTATGAACCAGTTATGGATGGTAATAAACCTCTTATGATAGATGGATTACCTGTAATGCGTGAAGCACCTAAAGAAGGATATCAGCAAGATATAGGTAAAATTTTCTCATCTGTTTTAGGAAAACGATTAAGTCCTAAACAAGCACAAGCATTAAAACAAAAATTCTGGTCATTCACTGGTTTATTGGAAGTAATGAATACGTTATTAACTACAGAAGAAAAACAAAATGTATTGAATGACTTCTTAGAAAGGTCAATTGGACCTGGTGCTCAGGGTATGTATAAGAATAACCCTGACCAAGATATTACTGAAAAAACGTTGGCTATCAATACAATGTTAAAAGCATTGAATTTGAAGCCTCCCAGAAACTTAAAACAAATACTTGATGCATATCGTAAAGCATATAAGATGACCGGCACCGATGAAGGTGTTGAGAGTAGAAAAGAAACAGTTAAAACTATGGCAAAGCGTACATTAGATGAAGCCAAAGGGCCTGACTACAAACGACAAGGTATTCAACATATATACAACCCTGGTAGTACTGTTGAAATGAAAGATTTAGACTTTATTGATTTCTGTAAAGAAATTGCACAGGATGGTGGCAAACTTCAAGGTGTTCCAATCAACTTGAAGGTTGATGGTGCTGGTATACGATTCGGAAAAGATGAACAAGGTCGCCCATTCTTTATGACAAGTCGTGTTACTAACCCAATGTATCTTGACAACTATGGTGATTTTGAAGCATATGGTCGTAGTCAAGGTCAAAGTGAAGAACGTTTGAACTTCACAAAAAACTATGATGAAGCACTAAAGTTAATATTAACTAGTGACTTTATGAAAGATATTCCACCTGATACGATTGTGCAAGCAGAAATGTTGTACAATCCAATGGCGAAGCAAACAGACAGTGGTCTTGAGTTCGTCAACATTGCATATGATCCTAATAAATTAGGTTCTATGATGACATTGGTTCCTATTAGTGTTAAAGAGTTCAGTACAGGTAAACCAAAAGAAAATGCAGATACAATTAAAAAAGCATTAATCAAAGATAGTACTAAAGAAATTAAATTAATTAATAATACATTACAAAATAACGGTATTGATGTAAGTAAGATAGTTAATCCAATTGTTAAGAATGAAGATGCATTAACTCAAGCAGTAAGATCCCGTGGTGATAATCCTGATAAACAAAAAGCAAATATAATATTAACTAAAGCAAGACAAGCATTAAGTAAGGCAATTATTAATGGACCACTTGAAGGTAAAGACCAATTAGGTGATACTATTGAGGGTCTTGTTATTAATATGCCAAGTGGAAGATTAGCAAAAGTTACAAGTCCAGACATGCAACAAAAGATGGCTGCTAAGTTAGTTGCTAATAAAAAACCAACAACAGGTGGTAATCGTGTTAAGCCTGCTGTTGTTACTGTAGGTTCGTTTGCTGGTCATAAAGGTCATCAACAATTAATTGACCAAACAATAGCCACAGCAAAACAATTAGGCGGTGATCCTTATATCTTTGTTAGTCCTGTAACCGGTATTGATGATCCTATTCCACCTGTTGATAAGGTAAAAACATTACAAGCATTATATCCTCAATACGCAAACAATATTCAAGTTTGGGATATAAAAGGTTCTCCAATGAAGAAGATTGAGAAAGAACTTGTTTTACCAACAAATAGCCCATACAACAAAATTGTATTGTTAGTAGGGGCTGACCGTGTTGTTGGTATGAAAAATTGGATGGGTAACTTAGAACAACGAATGAAAGATCCAAAAGCAATTGCAAAGTACGGTGGAACACAAAATCAAGTTGAATTTCAAACAGTTGGCACAGAACGTGACCCAACTAAAGGTGGAACTGGAATAAGTTTTACACAATTACGAAATAAATTAAAAGACCCTAATGCAAGTGAACAAGATAAATTAAACTATTGGTCACAGGCATATGATGTAAATAAGTTGGGTATAAATTGGATAAAGCATCTTATGAATGTAACTGAAAAAAATATGGAAGATCAACCACAATCTATAAAAGAATATATTGATAGAATCAAACCTTTATTACCCAATGCTACACCTGAACAAAAGATTAGAATCTATAAGCAATTAAGTGAGGCTAAACGAAAACTTGAAGAAGATGCAACTATTGAACGTAAAGAAAGTTATCGTGGACGTACTACACCTGATATTGAATATATTGTAAAAAACAATGATGGTAAAATTGTTAGAACATGTAAGACTAAAAAAGAAGCCAAAATGTGGCTCGATATGGAAACTTTAAGCAAAGAAGAAATGTTTAAAAAGTATCCTAAATTAAGAGTTAATGAAAACATAGATTATTTGGAAGAAAAATAAAATATTTCAACCCCTCGTACATAGTGTAAATAATTATATCTTAACACGAGGAATTTATGGCAAAAGTAAAGAAACCAGAAGTCAAAGCGGTCCCCGCTAAAAAAGTAGCAACTAAGAAAGTTGCAACTAAACCAGAAACAAAAGCACCGGTAAAAACAACTCCTAAGGCAACTGCTAAGGCAACTCCTAAAGCATCGGCTAAAACAACTAAAGCAGTACCCGCTCCTAAAAAGAAAGCAACTGCTAACGCTGCTGCTAAGGCTGCACCAGCAATAGCAACTATTGAAACAACACCGGCAACAAAAGAATTGCCACCAGGTGCAGTTCAAGTAAATGTTGATTATCTACGTACTACTAGAGTACATATTGCAATGCCATGTTATGGTGGTATGTTGACTGAAAGTACTTTCATGTCATTTATCAAGTGGGCTAATACTGCCCGTCAACTTGGTATTGATTGGACATTAGAAACAATGGTAAATGAGTCATTGATTTCACGTGCCCGTAATACATTAACTGCTAAGTTTTTGTTACAAGAAGGTGCAACACACTTATTCTTTGTTGACGCTGATATTGGTTGGGAACCATGGCACTTGTTAGTTTTATTGAACCATGACAAAGATGTTATTGGTGGATTATATCCAATGAAGACTATGCCAATCAAGTGGGTAGTTAATGGATTTGAAGGTGCTGAAGAAGGTCCAGATGGATTACAAGAAGTAAGTAAAGCAGGTACAGGATTCTTATTAATGAAGAAACATGTATTTGAGAAAATGAAGACTCATCCAGCAGTAAAACAATATAAAAATGATATTGGATTAGATCCTAAATATGATGCACACTTAAAGACATATTTTGATACAGCAGTTCGTCAGAACCGTTACTATTCAGAAGATTGGACTTTCTGTGAAAACTGGCGTGATATCGGTGGTAAGATATATGTTGACAAACGTGTACTATTACGTCATTCAGGAAGTTACGTATTCTGTATGGAAAATCAAGAGCATCTACTAAAAACAGTAGGTCAAATGGCAATTGAGAACTTGACGAAAAAAGGTGTTAAGTTAGTAGATAGTACAGGTAAAGAGATAACAAGTCTCACATAAATAAAAAAGCCCCGTAAGGGGCTTTTTTATTAACTATTATATAAATACTGTTATGAGTTGGTTCAGACATAAACCCCCAAAACATCCACCGCACGAGCCGGTTCCTGAAAACAAAGAACAAAAGCCTAAAAGTATTGACTAAATACTAGATGGATATAAAAACTTTAGAATCTTTCAAGTTATCGGATGCGGTTAAGTTTCATGACCATTTGAATCCCAAACTATGGGTAGGTGGCCATTTACAGCCTGAAGTAAAAAAGCAATTAATAGTAATTGCAGAAGATTTTATGGAAGAATTAGGTATTGATGGACTTGATGTTAAAGACATTACAGTTTCCGGAAGCAATGCCGCATATAGTTATACACCCCACAGTGATTTAGACCTACATATATTAGTTGATATGAGTGATTTCTCGGATGATTCGGTTTACCGTGAATTATTCAACGCTAAAAAAACTATATATAATGATTCACATGATATTACTGTTCATGGAGTTCCGGTAGAATTATATGTTCAGGATAGCAACTTACCAGTTGTCAGTTTAGGTGAATATAGTTTAAAGAATAACAAGTGGTTGCGAATACCAACAAAACGCAGAGCAAATTTTGACCAAACTGCAAGTAAATCAAAGTATGAGAAAATGTTGAAGTTGATTGATATGACTTTAAAGACACAAGATTTGGATAAAGTATTAAATGTGTTAAAGACAATCCGACGTTATAGACAAGCCGGATTAGATAAAGGTGGTGAATTTAGTCCTGAAAACTTAGCATATAAAGCATTACGTAGTAGAGGATATATTACTAAGTTATATGATATGCGTGATAAATTACATAGCAAGAAATTAAGTATTGAAGGTATGTACGCTAATGAAGGTAAAACTTTTTTTAAGAGAAAAAAGACAGAAGAAGATTATGATCCAAATGGACCTCCTCCCGGACCAGAGTTTAAACCCACAATGCCTGCAGGTACAGTAAGAGTTAATGTAAGTGATGTTTATGACTGGTATAAATTAGGTCAAAATATTAGTAACCTTGAGAGAATTGACCCTGAAACATTGGGCACTGGTCCTCCTAGTACTATTATGGCATTTGGAAGTGAACCTGAAGAACACAAATATATTAACGATTTACAAAATTTAGGACTTGATACTATTGATATTGACCCAGTTGACCCTAAACAACCAAAAGGTATGAAGCGTCAGAAAGTTGATCCTACATATAATGTTAATGAGGCTGTAGATATACAAACATTAGATACTAATTTCAAACATCAAATGAAGTTTGGCAGGTATATTTATATAGCGACTGGTACTAAAGGAGCAAATACATATAAAAGCAAGGGATATTATTCGGGTGAAGATAGTCCCGGACTAACTATTGAGGTATTTGATCCATATAATAGTACAAAAAATCCTATAGCACACGCAAACTTTATTGCTCATAGAGATAAAAGTGGCGAACATTGGCTAGAAAGCGATATGACTAGAGTAGAACCAGATTATAGAGGACAGAATATTGCATATCAAATATATGCTTATGCTAAAATGTTGGGTAATGATATTAAGAAAAGCACTGACACAGACGGTGAATTAAATCAAACAAAATTAGGAAAAAAGATGTGGCGTAGTTGGGGTAAAGATAACCTCAATCTTTATCCTGACAGTTGGGGAAAACTAATTAAAGAAATTGATGCTAAACATCCTATGAAAGAAGCATCAGGATATATCCCAAGCGAAAAAGAAAAGAATGACCCAAGATTCAAAACTGCATTAACTGTAGATATTAAACCAGATTCTATTAAAAAGAATGCAAAAGCCTTCTATTGGAAAACCAGTAGAGCAGGAATCCCCCCTACTGCTGACCCAAGCGGTAAAATCTGATAAGTTTCCAGAATATAGTATTTTGATAAATACTATATTACTTTGGAATTCCAACATGAAAATCAGTCAAATCGTAGAAAACGCAAGCACAACTTCCGGGTCAATAGCACCTACAGACCATGCATTTGTAAAAATGCAAACACGAAACCCTAGCGTATATGGTAACAAAAAAGTAGGCTCATTATTCAAGGGCAAAAAGACAAATAAACCCTTTGTTAATAGTATTAGTGAAGGTAAACAAGTTGATGAAGCAGAACTATCAGAAGATGATATAATTCTTGTTCCTGGTCAAGGTCGTTCATTAAGAACCGGATTCGTCAAACATGATCCTAATAGAGTGGAACACGAAGGACAAACATTAAAG
>Ga0114964_10003094_pt1 | contig 11352 bp, 9 predicted proteins | sample C_131016_MF_Meta_FD_92638 | JGI IMG/M metagenome (GOLD analysis project Ga0114964, IMG submission 92638) | Freshwater microbial communities from Lake Croche, Canada to study carbon cycling - C_131016_MF_MetaG | ecosystem: Environmental > Aquatic > Freshwater > Lake | place: Lake Croche, Canada... | reverse complement strand
CTCAGGCCATAGGCAATGGGCACACGCATGTCAGGCGTGCCCATTTGCGCCACCACGGAGGCGTCTTTGTATTGCACCATGGAGTGCACCACGCTTTGCGGGTGGATCACCACTTCAATCTGGGCCGGTTGCACGCCAAACAAATAGCGCGCCTCAATCACTTCCAGCGCCTTGTTCATCATGGTGGCAGAGTCCACCGAGATCTTGCGCCCCATCACCCAATTGGGATGCGCGCAGGCTTCTTGCGGCGTGACATCCCGCAGGGTGTCGAGGGCCCGTGTGCGAAAGGGCCCACCTGAGGCGGTCAAAATGATTTTCTCTATCCGCTCGCCCCAGGTCTTTGGGTCTTCGGGCAGGGACTGAAAAATAGCCGAATGTTCACTGTCGATCGGCAGCAGCCGCGCGCCACCTTGGGCGACCGCCGCCAAAAATACCTCACCACCCACGACCAGGGCTTCTTTATTGGCCAGCAACAAACGCTTGCCCGCACGGGCAGCGGCCAGGCAAGGTGCCAAGCCCGCGGCGCCGACAATGGCCGCCATCACGGCATCCACATCAGGGTGCGCTGAAATGTCCACCAAAGAGTCCGCGCCCCAACGCACCTCCACCTTCAGGCCTTCGGCGGCGACTTTGTCGGCCAAGCGTCGGCCCGCGTCCTCATGGGCCATGACGGCAAAACGCGGCTTGAATTGGGCGCATTGCGCCAGCATCAAATCCACTTGGCTCGCCGCACTGAGGGCAAACACCTTGAACCGATCCGGGTGCCGGGCGATCACATCCAGGGTGTTGCCGCCGATTGAACCGGTCGAGCCCAAAACGGTAATGTGTTGCATGGGGTTTCCTTGTGTCATTGGCTTTTTCACGCGGTCCACGATACCAACATCATGGCCAAAGGCAAGGTCGGCAGCAGCGCATCCACTCGGTCCAAAACCCCGCCGTGCCCCGGCAACAAACCCGAACTGTCTTTGACACCTGCGCTGCGCTTGATCAAGGACTCCACCAGATCGCCAACCACACTCATCACGGTCATAAACACCAAAGCGGCCAGCCAAAACCAGCCTCCTGGCTGCCACAAACGCGTATGGAAACTGGGCACGGTGAATTCGAAATGCCGGTCTGCTTGCACCCAGCATAAGGACACGATCAAGACGCCGACCATGCCGCCGATAACCCCCTCCCAGGATTTACCCGGGCTGATGGAAGCGGCCAATTTGGCTTTGATCCAGCGACCGCCCAAGGCACGGCCCGCAAAATAGGCAAACACATCGGCAGCCCAGACCAAGACCAGCACAGAGAGCAAAAAATTGGGCCCCAGCCATCGCGCCTGGGCCATCGCCAACCAGGCCATGCAAAGGGCCAACAACCCGAGCGGCCAGCGCAGGGCCACGGGCCATTGCGCCCAACCGGCCACGCCGCGCAGCAGCATCCAGCCGCTCAGCAACACCCAGGCCGATCCGGCCATCAACCACAGGGCGGGTAAGGGTTCAGCGATCCATCCACCCAACCACAAAGCGGCACCGCCCGCCAAAGCCAAGGCACCGCTGAGCAGCGAGGCCATACGGCCCAAGCCATTCAGGCGACCCCACTCCCAAGCCCCTGCAGCGATCAAAATCAAAGTGAGGAAAGCAAAGGGTTCAGGCTCACTGGCGAACAGTGCGGGCAGCAACAAGGCCAACAATATCAGCGCCGTGATGATTCTCTGTTTGAGCATCAGATCTTTCCAGGATGAGGATGACGCTCGGTCACAGAAGTCCTGCGCGAGCCCCTGCACGGCCAATCGACTGACGCAAGGTGCAAGTGGACACCCTGCGTGCAAGCAAACATCAAACCGCCATGATCTCTTGTTCTTTACCTGCAATCAACTGATCGATTTCAGTGATGTGCTTGTCGGTCACTTTTTGCACATCGGCTTCGGCGCGTTTTTGATCGTCTTCCGAAGCCAATTTGTCTTTGACCAGTTTTTTCACCGACTCGTTGGCATCGCGGCGCAAGTTGCGCACCGCGATCTTGGCGCTCTCGCCCTCGTTGCGCACCAGCTTGGTCATTTCTTTGCGTCGCTCTTCGCTCATGGCCGGCATTGGCACACGAATCAAATCCCCCATGGAGGCTGGATTCAAACCCAAATCACTTTCGCGAATGGCTTTTTCGATTTTGGCGCCCATGCCTTTTTCCCAAGGCTGAACGCTGATGGTGCGCGAATCGATCAGGGCCACATTGGCCACCTGCGACAGGGGCAAGCTGGAGCCGTAATAGTCGACGAGAACCGAGTCCAGCAAGGCCGGATTGGCGCGGCCCGTGCGAATTTTGGTGAGGTTGTTTTTAAACGCAGCGATGGACTGGTCCATCTTGGCTTGTGTGGTGGTTTTGATGTCTGCAATGGTCATGAAATTCTCCTGCGCATGTCGTTCGTTCAAGCGTATACCAAGGTGCCTTCGTCCTCACCCATCACAACGCGCTTGAGCGCGCCATTTTTGAAGATGGAAAAAACCTTGACCGGCAGCTTTTGATCGCGGCACAGTGCGAACGCTGTAGCGTCCATGATGCCCAAATTTTGAGAAATGGCATCGTCGAAAGTAATCTTGTCGTACCGTGTGGCCGTGGGGTCTAATTTCGGATCGGCGGTGTACACCCCGTCCACTTTCGTGGCTTTCAAAACCAACTCTGCGCCAATTTCAGCGCCACGCAAAGCCGCTGCCGTGTCGGTGGTGAAGAACGGGTTGCCTGTGCCAGCCGCAAACACCACCACTTTGCCCTCTTCGAGATACTGCAATGCTTTGGGGCGAACGTAAGGCTCCACCACCTGGTCAATCCCAATGGCCGACATGACACGCGCCGTCAGCCCGGCTTTGTTCATGGCATCGGCCAGGGCCAAGGCATTCATCACCGTGGCCAGCATGCCCATGTAGTCGGCAGTGGCGCGGTCCATACCGACGGAGCCGCCGGCCACACCACGAAAAATATTGCCGCCGCCAATCACGATGGCCACTTCCACCCCCAAACGGGTGACTTCTGCAATTTCACCCACGATGCGCACAATGGTCGCACGGTTGATACCGAACTGGTCATCGCCCATCAACGCCTCACCGGACAGCTTGAGCAAAATACGCTTGTGGGCTGGTTTGGCGAGGGTCATGAAAAGCTCCTGGACGGTGATGAAAAAAAAGGGGTGAGTGGATCAAGTCAACAGCGACGCAGCCATTCGACTGCGCCGCTTTGAGCCGCAATTAAGCCGCCGCGCTTTGCGCCGCAGCCACTTGTGCAGCCACTTCGGCAGCAAAGTCGTCCACGCGTTTCTCAATACCCTCGCCCACCACGTACAGGGTAAAGCCTTTGAGAGAGGTATTGGCAGCCTTGAGCATTTGCTCGACGGTTTGTTTGTCGTTTTTCACAAAGGCTTGGTTGTACAAAGACACTTCTTTGAGGTATTTCTGCACAGAGCCTTCGATCATCTTGGTGGCGATCTCAGCGGGCTTGCCCGACTCTGCCGCCTTGGCTGTGGCGACTGAACGCTCTTTTTCGATCAAGTCGGCAGGCACATCGGCGCTGGTCAAAGCCACAGGCTTCATCGCAGCCACGTGCATGGCCACATCTTTGGCAGCCACTTCTTCACCGTCATATTCAACCAACACGCCAATGCGGGTGCCGTGCAAATAAGTGGCGACTTTGGAGGCGCCCGAAATGCGCTTGAAACGACGGAAGCTCATGTTCTCGCCGATCTTGCCGATCAGGCCTTTGCGAACTTCTTCCAAGGTGGGGCCAAAACTGTCTTGGCTGTAAGGCAATTCGCCCAACGCAGCCACATCGGCCGGATTGTGTTCTGCCACCAGCTGGGCGGCAGCTTGGGCCAAGGCCAAGAAGCTGTCGTTCTTGGTCACAAAGTCGGTTTCGCAATTCACCTCGATCATGGCGCCAGTGTGGCCATTGACAAAGCTGGTCACCACGCCTTCAGCGGTCACACGCGAAGCGGCTTTACCGGCTTTGGTGCCCAATTTGACGCGCAGCAGCTCTTCAGCTTTGACCATATCGCCCTCGGCTTCGGTCAATGCTTTCTTGCACTCCATCATGGGGGCGTCGGTTTTGGCGCGCAGTTCTGCGACCATGCTTGCGGAAATTGTTGCCATGTTCTTCTCCAGATTCAGTTCAAAGTTAGATTAAAAAAAAGGGGCAACAAAGCCCCTTTCATCTTGTCACAAGAGGCTTTAAGCGGCAGCTTCTTGGACTTCCACGAATTCATCTTCGCCTTCAGCAGCAGCCACCGCCTTGAGCACGTCGTTGACGGCGTTGGAGCGGCCATCGATGATCGCATCCGCAATACCGCGGGCATACAAAGCCACGGCCTTGGCCGAGTCATCATTGCCAGGAATCACGTAGTCGATGCCTTCTGGCGAGTGGTTGGTGTCCACCACACCGATCAATGGAATGCCCAATTTCTTGGCTTCCGAGATCGCAATCTTGTGGTAACCCACGTCGATGACAAAAATAGCATCAGGTAAAACAGCCATGTCCTGGATGCCGCCGATGTCTTTTTCGAGTTTTTCCATCTCGCGTTTGAACATCAACTGCTCTTTTTTGCTGAGGGTCTCGAGGCCGACTTCTTGCTGGGCCTTCATGTCTTTCAGGCGCTTGATCGAAGTCTTGACGGTCTTGAAGTTGGTCAGCATGCCGCCCAACCAGCGTTGGTCAACGAAAGGCACACCAGCGCGAGCAGCTTCGGCGGCCACGACATCACGCGCTTGGCGCTTGGTGCCGACCATCAAAATAGTGCCGCGGTTCGAAGCCAATTGCTTGACGAACTTGGTGGCCTCCTGGAACATCGGCAACGATTTTTCCAGGTTGATGATGTGAATTTTGTTGCGATGACCGAAGATGAAGGGGGCCATCTTGGGGTTCCAGAAGCGAGTTTGGTGACCAAAGTGGACACCGGCTTCCAGCATTTCGCGCATAGTAACGGACATAATAAGCTCCAAAGGTTAAGTCTTAAACACAGCCCTTGATCGCCGCCATGAACTTGACGGACAACACCTTGAGGGGGCAGGTTTGGGTTTTGATTCACTTCACAAGCCTGACCCACACATGTGTTGACCCTTACCTGTAAAGCCATTCGATTATAGCACCCTGATTGCCGCCCTTCCCTACCGAGCCCCTTATGACCACCCAAACCGACCTGATCGCGACCCTGCAAGCCCTGGCCCAGGGCCACACCACTTTGCGCGAGGTGCTGGACCACTGCCTGGCTCAAGCCCAAAGTCCGTCGTGCAAAGATGTCTTCATGCGTTTGAACAGCGCAGATCTTCAACGTGAACAAGACCCCTCCCAAGGGCCTTCCGGGCCCTTGGCCGGGCTGCCGTTTTCGGCCAAAGACCTGTTTGATGTGCAAGGCGAAGTCACCACCGCAGGTTCTTTGGTCTTGCAAAACAAGCCCCCTGCCGCGCAAGACAGCCCCGCCGTAGCCCATATGCGCGCCGCAGGCGGTCGCCTGATGGGCAGAACCAATATGGTGGAGTTTGCGTTCTCAGGCGTCGGTGTGAACCCGCATTACGGCACGCCAGCGGCCTGGGACGCGGTCTCCGGCCGCTTTGCGGGGCAAGCCTTATCGGGAGACACGCCCGACTTTCAGCCTTTGGTGCCGGGCGGCTCCTCTTCAGGCGCAGCCGTGTCGGTGGCGACGGGCGCCGCTTTCATCGGCTTGGGCTCAGACACCGGTGGCTCCATTCGCATTCCCGCCGCATTGAATGGCATTGTGGGCTTCAAAAACACCGCACGGTTGGTGTCCACGCAAGGCGCTGTTCCGCTGTCCACCACCATGGACACGGTCTGTGCCGTGACGCGCAGCGTGCGCGATGCGATTTTGGCGCATGAAATTTTGGCGCAACGCAAAGTGCCGCGTTTCCAACAGGACCTGTCCGCTTACCGATTGGCCATTCCCACCAGCCTGATGCTGGACCAGTTGTCAGCGCCGGTGCAGCAGGCTTGGCAACGCAGCATAGAGACACTGGCTCGCGCCGGGGCCCGACTGACCGAGATCACTTTGCCCGAACTCCATGATCTCGCAGGCTTGTTGGCCACCGGCGGCTTCAGTGCCGCCGAAAGTTACGCCTGGCATCGCCACTTGCTGGCACAAGGTGCGGCGCAGTACGACCCGCGCGTGGCGCAGCGCATTGAACGCGGCGCCCAGATGAGGGCTTTTGAATATCTGGACTTGCAACGAGGTCGACAGCAATGGATTGCCCGAGTGCAACAGGCCATGAGCGGTTTCGACGCCCTGCTCTCGCCGACGCTGCCCATCACCGCGCCGAGCATCGCCAGCATGGCGCCTGGGGCCGAGCGCGATGCGGCCTTCTTTCAAGCCAACGCCCAGTTGCTGCGCAACACCAGTGTGGTCAATACTCTGGACGGTTGCGCCCTGTCACTGCCTTGCCACCTGGCGGGCGCGCTGCCGGTAGGGCTGATGGTCTGGCACGGCCCCATGATGGACGACGCTGTGCTGAACGTGTCTCTGGTCATTGAGCAGCATTTGAAAATTACGGCATGACCTTGCAACGCCTGGACGGCCGCCACGCCACACCACTGCACAACACCGGCAGCACCCGCCAGCTCGAACATGCGCTGGCGGTACGCTTGCCGCCCCACACTTTGATGCGCCGTGCGGGCCAATCGATCGGCCAATTGGCCCTGGCCTTGGCACCCCATGCGCGCACGATGTGGATTGCCTGCGGCCCTGGCAACAACGGCGGCGACGGCCTTGAAGCTGCCGTTTTTCTGCACCAAGCGGGTATGCCAGTGCTTGTTTCTCACCTGTCGGGTAACCCCAAATTGCCACCCGATGCGCAAGCGGCGCTGCAGCGCGCCCAAGCCGCCGGTATTGAATTCATCTTGGCGCCTCCAACGTTGATGCCTGGCGACCTGGCCATCGATTGCCTGCTGGGCATTGGCGCCAGCCGCGCGGCCACGGGTGAGATGGCCGCATGGATCACGGCCATGAACGACAATGAGGCCACGGTCTTGTCGGCGGACCACCCCACCGGTTTGGATGCAGAAACGGGCCTGGCTTTGTTGAGCGAAGATGGCACTCCAGTACCCTTGGTGCATGCCGACCACACGCTGATGCTGCTGACCGCCAAACCCGGTCTGTTCATGGGCCAAGGGCGCGATGCCGCAGGACAACTGTGGCTGGACGATTTGACACGCGACGCCACAGAACAACAAGTGCTCGCCAGCGTGCCCCCCTGCAGCCAACTCAACCCAGCCCCCACCACAGGAACCGCAAGACGGCACGACAGCCACAAAGGCAGCTATGGCGACGTGGCCATCGTGGGGGGAGAAGCTTTGGCCGAACGCGGCATGGGCATGACCGGCGCTGCGCTGTTGGCGGCTTCGGCGGCCCTGCACGGCGGTGCGGGCCGTGTCTTGATCAGCCTGCTGGCCCCACCCCACGCGACAGGGGCGGTCGAGGTGATCGCCGAACACCCCGAATGGATGTTGCGCACATTCTCGGCCTTGCACCTGCAAGAGCTCACCGTGGTCTGCGGTTGCGGCGGCGGCTTGGCCGTGATGCGCGTGATGGCCGAAGTCCTGCAGCGCAGTCAGCAACTGGTTTTGGATGCCGATGCCCTGAATGCCATTGCCCGCGATGCCAGCTTGGCGCAGCTACTGAAAAACCGCAGCACGCGGGCCCTGCCCACGGTGCTGACACCCCACCCTCTCGAAGCGGCACGTTTGCTCAACAGCTCGACCGCCGAGATTCAAGCGCAGCGCTTGCACAGCGCCGAAACGCTGGCCTCACTTTGGGGCTGCACGGTGGTGCTCAAGGGCTCCGGAACCGTCATTGCCTGCCCTGGTCAGATCAGCCGCATTAACGCCACAGGCAACGGTCGACTGGCCACGGCCGGCACCGGCGATGTGTTGGCAGGTTGGATTGGCGCCAAAATGGCCCAAGGCCCAGGCACCGCATGGGGCGCGTTTGAGGCCGCCTCACAAGCCGTGTATCTGCACGGCCATGTGGCAGACCACTGGCCGGCGCAACAACGATTGACGGCCAGCGCACTGGCACAGCAAGTGAACTGAGTCCGGCCAACGCGCTAGCGCATCGCTACAAACGCACCAAGCGCGTTAGCAAAAATGCATTGCGCACGTTGGCTCAACCGCGCCCGGCAAAAGGCATCTTGGTCGCCATCACGGTGTGGAACATCACATTGGCTTCGAGTGGTAAATTGGCCATGTAGACCACCGACTGGCCCACAATGTTCACGTCCATCAAAGGCTCGATCGCGATCTCGCCGTTGGCCTGCAAGACGCCTTTGGCCATGCGCATGGCCATGTCCGTGGCCGCGTTGCCAATATCGATCTGGCCCACCGCAATATCGTGCTTACGGCCATCCAAGGAGGCGGTTTTGGTCAAACCCGAAACCCCATGCTTGGTGGCCGTGTAGGCAATGGAATTGGGCCGAGGCGTGGTGGCCGAAATGGAACCGTTGTTGATGATCCGACCGCCGCGAGGCGATTGGCCTTTCATCACCCTGAAAGCGGCTTGGATGCACAAAAACATGCCGGTCAAGTTGATGTCGACCACATTCTTCCACTGCGCCAAAGTCAAATCTTCGAGTGGAATACCGGGGGCATTCACGCCGGCGTTGTTGAAGAGCAAATCCACACGGCCAAATTTTTGGACTGCCGCATCAAACAAAGCTTTCACCGAAGCCTCATCCGACACATCGGTGGACACCGCCAAGGCCTGTGCTGCCGCACCCGACTCGGCAATGACCTCGTCCAGCGGGGCCAAGCGGCGGCCCGCCAGAACCACTTGCCAACCGTCTTTGAGCAAGGCCAAGGCAGCGGCCTTACCCACACCCGAGCCTGCTCCGGTCACGATGGCCACTTGAGGTGATGAACGCATATCCCTGTCTCCTGAATTGGGCACTCTGGCAGAGTGTCCATGGTGTTAAAAATTAAAATTTACCGCCGCGATTTGCGGGCCTTGGTTGATTTCTTTTTGTCCAAGGCTTGTTTCACCGAGGCTTTGATAGAAGGCTTGGGGCTGGCTGTGCGTTCACGCGGCGCGTCTTTGCGACGGTCTGTGGCTCGGCCTTCTGAACGCGAGGCACTCCGCGCAGGGTCGCCCTCCACAAAAGGAGCGCTGCGCTCGCGTGTCACGCGGCCCACACCCTCCTCCGTCACCAGCCTGAAATCAATCTTGCGACCGTCCAAGTCCACTCGGGACACTTGAATTTGCACCCGGGTGCCGATCGCATAGCGAATGCCCGTGCGTTCGCCGCGCAACTCTTGGCGCGCCTCATCAAAGCGGAAGTATTCGCCGCCCAATTCAGTGATGTGCACCAAGCCTTCGACATACATGGCGTCCAGTGTCACAAAGATACCGAAACTGGTGGCCGAGGTGACCACGCCGCTGTATTCCTCACCCAGATGCTCGCGCATGTATTTGCACTTGAGCCAAGCTTCCACATCGCGGCTGGCTTCGTCGGCGCGCCGTTCGTTGGCACTGCAATGCAAACCCGCCGCTTCCCAAGCCTGCTGCTCGGCATACGACATTTTCACGCGCGGGGCATCTGACTCCACCTGTGCACCGGCCTTGTTCTTTTGCAAGCGCTTGGCCAATTTGGCATGCGCTTCACCGGGCAAAGGCAAACTGGGCAATTGGTATTTTTTCCGCGACAAAATCGCTTTGATGACCCGGTGCACCAACAAATCAGGGTAGCGGCGAATCGGACTGGTGAAATGGGTATACGCCTCATACGCCAAACCAAAGTGACCGCTGTTGATGGGGGTGTAAATCGCCTGCTGCATAGAGCGCAGCAACATGGTGTGAATCTGCTGCGCATCCGGGCGCTCTTTGGTCGCCTGGGCGATGTGTTGAAACTCGCCCGGCTTGGGGTCGTCGCTCAAGCCAAAACCCAAGCCCAGGGCTTTGAGGTAATTGCGCAGAATGTCTTTTTTCTCTGGCGTGGGTCCCTCATGGACACGGAACAGGCCTGGATGCTTGCCCTGCTGAATGAAATCGGCGCTGCAGACGTTGGCCGCCAGCATGGCTTCTTCAATCACGCGGTGCGCTTCGTTGCGCACGCGGGGAACGATCTTTTCAATCTGTCCGCTTTCATCGCAGACAATTTGGGTTTCGGTGGTTTCAAAATCCACCGCACCCCGCACGGCGCGCGAGGCCAACAAGGCTTTGTAGACGTCTTGCAGGTTCAGTAAATCATTCACACGCGCCTTGCGTTTGAGCGCCTCAGGACCACGCGTGTTGCCCAAAATGGCCGCCACCTCGGTGTAAGTAAAGCGGGCGTGGCTGAACATGACCGCTGGGTAGAACTGGTAGGCATGGACATCGCCCTTGGCGGTGACCAGCATGTCACAAACCATGCACAAACGCTCCACATCCGGATTGAGTGAGCACAGTCCGTTGGAGAGTTTTTCCGGCAGCATCGGAATCACGCGGCGCGGGAAATAAACGCTGGTGGCGCGCTCATAGGCATCGACATCGATGGCGCTGCCTGTGTCCACATAGTGGCTGACATCGGCAATGGCCACCAACAAGCGCCAACCCTTGCCGCGCCCGACTTTGGCGGGCTCACAATAGACCGCATCGTCAAAATCGCGCGCATCTTCGCCATCGATGGTGACCAGGGGAACATCCGTCAAATCAATGCGGTGCAATTTATCTTGGGGGCGCACTTTGTCTGGCAGGGTGCGGGCCAAGCCGATGCAAGCGTCTGAGAATTCATGGGGTACGCTGTACTTGCGCACCGCAATTTCAATCTCCATGCCAGGGTCATCGATCTCACCCAAGACCTCTTTGACACGCCCCACCGGTTGGCCAAACAAGGCTGGCGGTTCGGTCAACTCGACCACCACCACCTGGCCAGGCTTGCCGGCGCCAATGCCGACCTTGGGGATCAGGACATCCTGCCCATAGCGTTTGTCTTCAGGCGCAACGATCCAGATACCACTCTCGTGCAGCAAACGGCCAATGATCGGGTGCGGCGGGCGCTCGACAATTTCCACCACACGTCCTTCCGGGCGGCCTTTGCGGTCTTGCCGAACAATGCGCACCTTGACACGATCCTTGTGCAATACAGCGCGCATTTCGTTGGGTGGCAAGTAAATATCACCCAAACCATCGTCACGTGAGACAAAGCCGTGTCCATCACGGTGACCTTGTACGCTGCCTTCAATTTCTTCCAGCGCAGGACTGGGGGTAGTCATTTTTTTGATATATAATCCTATCTTTCCTGAGATGCCCAGGTGGCGGAATTGGTAGACGCACTAGTTTCAGGTACTAGCGAGTAACATCGTGCTGGTTCGAGTCCAGTCTTGGGCACCAAGTTTAAACATTTTTGT
>Ga0114964_10003090_pt1 | contig 11365 bp, 7 predicted proteins | sample C_131016_MF_Meta_FD_92638 | JGI IMG/M metagenome (GOLD analysis project Ga0114964, IMG submission 92638) | Freshwater microbial communities from Lake Croche, Canada to study carbon cycling - C_131016_MF_MetaG | ecosystem: Environmental > Aquatic > Freshwater > Lake | place: Lake Croche, Canada... | reverse complement strand
TCCATTGCAACAGGGGTTTGACGAATACCTTGGTATTCCTTATTCAAATGATATGTGGCCTATGGAATATGATGGTACCCCTGCTAAGCCAGAAAATTTTAAATCAAAGCATCCTGTTTTACCTATCATCAAAGACAATGAAAAAATAGCAGAAATAAAAACATTAGAAGATCAATCTACTTTGACAGGGTTATACACGGATGCAGCCATCTCCTTTATTAAAAAAAATAAAAACAAACCCTTCTTTTTATACCTAGCACACAATATGCCACATGTTCCTATCAATGCATCAAAAAAATTCAGAGGCACAAGTAAGCAAGGCTTGTTTGGGGATGTTATTCAAGAAGTGGATGCAGGAATAGGCCGTATTCTGGAAACTTTGAAGTCCAATGGTTTGGACAAAAATACGATTGTCATATTTACAAGTGACAATGGACCTTGGTTGAACTACGGAAATCATGCAGGCAATGCAGGTGGCTTTAGAGAAGGCAAGGGTACTAGCTTTGAAGGAGGGCACAGAGTCCCATTTATTGTAAGATGGAATGGAAATATTAAAGCCGGTCAAATTTGTAATCAATTGGTTTCTGCGATTGATATTTTGCCAACCATCGCCAGCATCTGTAAATTAGCATTGCCCGAAAATAAAATTGATGGGGTAAGTTTGATGCCTATTTTTAATGGGGACATGAACGCAACACCGCGCAAAAATTTTCTTTATTATTACAGAAAAAATTCTTTGGAAGCTGTTAGAAGAGATAATTGGAAATTGGTATTTGAGCATCCTTCTAGATCGTATTTGAATCAAGTGCCTGGTAAAGATGGATATCCTGGCAATACCCCTGAAAATATTATCATGCCTTATGCTTTGTACGACTTAAGAAGAGACCCATCGGAAGCATATGATGTGAAAAATCAAAATCCATCAATAGTAAGTGAATTAAATAAATTGGCCGAAGAAGCAAGAAAGGATTTGGGAGATGATTTACAAAACAGGGTAGGTGAAAATGTAAGACCTGTTGGGAAATTGGTAAAAAAAATTAATTAAATTGAATTACACTTTGAAATATTTTAGTAGAAGGTATAAAATAGTAGTAAGTGTTGCTGCGCTTATTTTATGTATCATAGGCAATGGCCTAATGGCGCAAGCAAGTACAAAAACCAAAGATACGGTCCCTGCATGTTGTATGAAAATACCTTCTAGATTTTCTATAACCCATGACAGTACCGTATTTCATATCAGTGAAGTTAGTTCTACCCAAGGGATGGCTTTAATTCCTGCCGGTACATTTAACATGGGGGGAGACAATGACCAAGCGGATAGAGATGAATTTCCTAAACACAAAGTAACTGTGCATTCGTTTTATATAGACGTAACCGAAGTGACCAATGCACAATTTAAAAAGTTTATAGATGCCACTGGATATATTACTACTGCAGAAAGAAAACCAGATTGGGAAGAATTAAAAAAATCAGTACCACCCGGTACGCCCAAGCCTGCCGAGGAATTATTAGTGGCTGCTTCATTGGTATTTAAATCGGCCAAAGGCCCAGTTGATTTAAATAATTACAGTCAATGGTGGGAATGGATGGCTGGTGCAGATTGGCAACATCCAGATGGCCCTAATTCTTCCATTATTGGTAAAGAGAATTTTCCTGTAGTGCAAGTAAGTTGGGATGATGCGAACGCCTATAGTAAATGGGCTGGAAAAAGATTGCCAACCGAGGCCGAATGGGAGTTTGCATCAAGAGGTGGGCTTAAAGAACAAATTTATCCATGGGGTAATGAACCTATCAATGAAGGCCAACCTAAAGCCAATACTTGGGAAGGAAAGTTTCCTTACCTGAATGAAAAAAAAGATGGCTATGAACTTGCTGCACCCGTTAAAACATTTTTACCCAATGGGTATGGCTTATACGATATGGCTGGGAATGTTTGGGAATGGTGTAGTGATTGGTATAAAAATGATTACTATACTTCCTTAAAGGACAAAGAAACCATTGACCCTGCAGGTCCAGCCAGTAGTTATGATCCAGACGAACCTTATACGCAAAAAAGAGTATTACGTGGTGGAAGTTTTTTATGCAATGACGCTTATTGCTCTGGATATCGAGTTTCAAGAAGAATGAAGAGTAGTCCTGATACTAGTTTAGAGCATACTGGATTTAGATGTGTACAGGATTTAAAAAAATAAAATTATAATTGGTTACTAGCTTCCTTTTTTTTATTAAATTTAGATTATGAAAACCTTCAACACCCTATTTATCTTTGTATTTATTCTATTTGCAGCAGTTCAATACAATGATCCTGATCCTTATTTATGGATCCCTATTTATTTGTATCCTGCCGTATTGTGTTATTGGGAAGTAAAACAAAAGCCAATCAATAAAAAGGCCTATTGGGCTGGCTTCTTAGTATTTGGGGCTTATGCCATTTATAAAATGTTTGATACCAATGGTATCATAGACTGGATAAAATTTCACGATGCAACAAGTATTGCCTCTACCATGAAGGCCGAAAAACCTTGGGTAGAAGAATCGAGAGAATTTTTTGGATTGGTGATTATCTTAGGGGTGATGGCCATTAATTATTTTAGAGCCAAACAAAGAAAATAAGGAGGCTTTAATTTTTCTTTTTTGATGTAGATTAAAAAATAGAAGGCTCCGTCTTTGTTATTAGGTACATTTTTATCTATCTATTTGAAGCTTTTTTTATCGTTTCTGATTAAATTTTTTATTAAATTTATTGTCTACTACTTAAAGATAAATAGATTGGGCAATTTCATATATAGATTTATTTTAATATTTTTAATATTCTCGAAATCCCTTTCGGGTCTAGGTCAAGATTTTTCAAACAAAGGAAAAGAGTTTTGGGTGGGGTATGGAAGTCATGTTAGTATGTATAATGGCAAAGGCACTGAGGATACCATCACAGGAGGTACTCAAAACATGGTTTTATATTTCACTTCGGATCGAAATGCAACTGTCACTGTAGAGATCCCTAATACTTCTCCTGTTTGGAAAAGAACCTATCAAGTAATTGCCAATAAAGTTACGGTTTCTGATACGATACCAAAACTAGGTCCTGAAGATGCCAGGCTTACAAAAGAAGGAAAGTCTGGGAAAGGCATTCATGTTTTATCTGATGCCAATATTATTGCCTACGCGCATATATACAACGGAAGTATTTCAGGTGCCAGCTTGTTATTTCCAGTTACAACATTGGCGCGTGATTATTATTCAATCAATTTCACTCAGGTTTCAAACAGTCCTTATTCGTATTGCTATTCTTATGTAATTGCCACAGAAGACAATACCAATATTGAAATAATTCCTACAGCTAATACAATAAATAATGCAAAAGGAGATACCATTAGAGTGGTATTAAATAAAGGCGAAATTTATAATATTTTTGGTAAGTTAACTAGTTTAGTCAATCCTTATAAAGGGGAAGATTTAACAGGTACTAGAATTAGATCCGTGGCTACTGCTACTAGCCCGTGTAAAAAAATTGCTGTTTTTTCAGGTTCCGGAAAATTAAGTTTAACCTGTACTGCAAATTCTGGAAGTGCTGATAATTATATTCAACAAGCATTTCCAGCCAATGCATGGGGTAGAAAATATTTGACGGTCCCTACTAATAAAATGCCAAATAATTATTATCGTATAGCGGTAAGTGATCCTAAAACTGTTGTTAAGTTAAATGGAGTAGTGCTTAATAAAACTACTTTAATTAATAATTTCTATTATGAGTTTACAAGTAATACGGCCAATTCAATTGTATCAGATTTGCCCATGATGGTGGCTCAATACATTACTACTAGTTCAAGTTGTGGAAACACAGGCTTTACTATACCAGGGCAACCTCAAGTTATAACTACCAATGGAGATCCTGAAATGATTTACTTGAGTCCTATTGAGCAGACCATAGAAAAGGTCACCATCAATGCTACAGGCAATGCAGCCATTTATGCTCACTATGTAAATATTGTCATTCCTAAAAATGGAGCCAACACATTAAAAATTGATGGGGTTGCTTTAAAGGGCGGGGTTGCACATCCTGCTGATACAAATTATGTCTACTTTCAACCTTCATTAACCACTGGTTCACATACTATTTCTTCTGATTCTGGTTTTAACGCGATTGCTTATGGATATGGTAGTGTTGAGTCATATGGTTACAATGCAGGTACCAATGTAAAAGATTTGAATCAGCAATTAACCGTTGTGAACAAATTTGGTACTGTTTCACTTCCCATCACCTGCAGAGGAACCCCTTTTAAAGCATCCATTACCTTACCCTATGAGCCCTTGTCTTTAAAGTGGATTATTCCTAAATATGATACAGTCCAAGATAATAAACCAAAGGCAGATACGTCCTATATTGCTGTTACTGGGATAAGAATTTATAAGTACAGCTTAAGCACTTCGCTCATTTATGATTCTGTTGGTACTTATAATATTGAAGTAATTGCAAATAACCCAACAGCAGATGGATGTAGTGGGGAACAGGAAGTGAATTTTGATTTAATAGTAGCAGGTCCACCTAAGGTTGAAAATGAAATTATAACAACGCATTGTATTTCTGATTCCATAACCCTGAATGATAAAACCGTTCTATTGGAAGGGGATAGAAAAATAATAGGTTATCAATGGAATTTAGGAAATGGGGTAGATACGAATGCGAAGTCAGTTACATTTTTACCAACAAAGTCTGGGAAATATGCCATAAAATATTTTGTAATAACCGATATTGGTTGTTTAAGTGATACCATTACTAAGGAAATATTAGTAGATAGTTTGCCAAAGGTTAAGTTTGGTTTTTCTGCATTAAATTGTCAACATAAAGAAATATCTTTTACCGATTCTTCCACATCAATTGGCACTTCTGTATTAAAATATTGGGCCTGGAATTTTGGAGATAGTTCTGTAACTGATACCCTACAAGTTGCGCACCAAACGGTTACCCATGTATTTGATTCATTAAAGAATTATGCAGTGTCTCTAGCCGTAATCACAGAGAATGGTTGCATAGCTAAAGTGAATCATATAATAAAAAATAATCCAAACCCACAGGTGGGATTTATTTTACCTAAAGTATGCTTATTAGATGCATTCGCTCAATTTAAGGATACTACTAAAATTGTTGATGCCTCCAATAAATTTAAATACAAATGGGATTTTGGTGATGCCTCCAATACCCTGGCTTCGAATACAGACACCGTTGCTAATCCTAAGCATAGGTACAATCAAACTGGCGATTATAAGGTAGCACTAGAAGTTACAAGCAATGCGGGTTGTAAATCGAGTGATACTTTACAGTTTACTGTTAATGGTTCTATTCCTAATGCAACATTCAAAATCATGAATGATACTGGATTGTGTTCTAATAGAGAAGTAGCTTTTGTTAATAAGTCTGTTGTGGATATTGGTAGTATTGGTAAATTAATTATTTTCTGGGATTATGATGGGAATATGTTAGATACCACTGTAGATGAAAACCCAGTCTTCGATAAATTGTATAAGCATTTATATAAAAACTTTTCATTTCCTAATAAAATGAACTTTACGATTAAAGCATTTGCTTATTCCGGTGGAGCCTGTTCTGATGATACCCTCACCAGTATTACTTTGGTAGCTCCTCCCACTGGGACAACTATCTTTTCAAATAAAGATTATGTTTGTTTGTATGATACCCTTTCATTTAGCGCTGCTATGCAAGGTGGAGTCCCCCCTTATTTTTATGAATGGAAAACAGATAACGCAGCTGCTGTTTTTACAAATGAAATAGTAAAAGGGGTCATACCTGGCAATGTAAAAATAGCTATGACTGCTACAGACGCAAAAAAATGCACCTACGATTATGATAATTTAAAGGGGATAGAGGTCAAAGACATCCCAAAGGCAGTTCTAAAAGCAAAAGATACTGTCATATGTAATAATGATCCCATCACTTTAATGGGGGACGGCAAATATTTATTTACCTGGTTTTTAAATGGAGCTGCATTGGCAACTAGTAAAATTGATACATTTTCTACCTTATTAAATGGGGTGTATAAATTAAAAGTAAATGATGGGGTATGTAATTCACTTTTGTCAGACTCTATTTTTATAAAAAAACTAATTGTACCTACTTATACCTTAAGTTATAATCCCTCCATTTGTATCAATACTCCTTTGCAGTTAAATTCAAATGCAGCTGAGGCAAAAAATATATATTTTAATTGGGATTTTGGCGATACTAAAACTTTTGCTAAAGCACAAGCTGTAAAACATACCTATACTGCGGCTGGCTCCTATAGGATAAAACTGGCTATCACAAATGATTATTGTCCGAAATACGAACAATTTTTAAATGGGGATTCTGTCAAGGTAATTTTGCCTGTATCACCTACAACTTTCACTTTGTTTGTATTGACAGATGTTGATTCTGTTTTAAATCCATTAAAAAAAGATCCAGGATATACTCAATATGAATGGTTTCCTAATACTTATTTAAACAATGGATTTATAGAGCATCCAGTTTTTAATGGCAATAAATCAATTACTTATACCTTAACAAGGACAGATGTAAGTACATTTTGTAAAGTAGATGATATATACATTATGGATGTTTCTAAAGAGGTGGTTATCTCTATACCCAAAGCTTTCACACCTAATGGCGACAATTTAAATGACATACTTAAAATTGAATATGGCGCAGGCTTAAAAACGTTTAATTTTTTAAAAATATTTAATAGATGGGGAAATATTGTTTTTCAAACAACCAATGTTAGTGAAGGTTGGAATGGTTTAACCAATGGTGTTCCACAGGAAATGGATGCCTATACTTATTTTATAAGTTATACAACTTATAAAGACGAGCCTGTTTCTAAAACTGGTTCATTTATTTTAATAAGATAAATGAAAACAAGCAAAGCCTTACTAACACTTTTTATTTTGCTATTGATTCATCTAGTAGGAAATACGCAAACGCCTTATAACTCACAAGGATTTATGTCTACACAATATTTTAACCCAGCTGCAGTAGGCTTTGGTTTGACAAATAGATTTCAAAGTTTTTACAGAACACAGTTTGTAGGAGTTGGACAGCCCTTTTATACTGCTGGTGTGGCACTCGATTTTGGCTTTGTTAAAACCGATGATAATTTATCCAATAGTCTTGGGTATGGGATTCAAGGTGTTTCGGATAGGGTACTGAATGGAATTTTACAAACCAACTCTATTACGAATAGTTTGGCGTATCGCGTTTACTTCAATGAAAAAAAATCATCCTACTTTTCATTGGGTATTGGGTTTTCTGTATTAACTAGAACAATAGATGCTTCTAGTTTAACTTTTGGGGATCAATTTTATTCTGGTAGATTGTTTAACGCTTCAAGTTTAGAAGCTATAAAAAAATTCCCCACAAAGTATACGACAAATAGCGGTTTTATGTATGGGTATCAATCTGAGAAATGGTATTTGCAATTGGGAGCAAGCGCTTATTTTATAAACAGAACCACCAATTCAGATATCAATGAAGATGCTACCCAAAACTATCAATTTTTATCCATGCTTAATATGGAGTATCAATTAGAAGACCTTAAAACAATTCTATTTCATGCAGAATATCAAAACAGATTAGAGAAAGAATATTTTTATCTAGGGGCTGCGGTTGGACTTCCCATAAATGATGAAAGGAATAGACTTTATGTAGGTTGTTTCTATAGAGATAAGGATGCGATCATACCTTATTTCGGTCTGATATACAACAAGTATAAGATGGGAATCAGTTATGATATTTATAGCAATAAACTTACTTCATCCAACTTGCGACCTCAGACTATAGAATTTTCTTTAACGACTACCCTGGGACATCGTTTCTCTGAAAATCTGAAAAGCTTATTTGATTAAGATGTTATGAACTGAACCTATAGCTGCTTTAAATATAAGTTACGGTACTCGACTTTCATAAAAGGCATTACGTGCACTTGCAAACCTAGTAAACCTTTCATTTTACGTTTAACAAGATCTTCATCAGTGACATCACTCATTAGTATACCATTGATATAATGCTGCATGTGATTGTTGTTTACAATAATATGAACCTCATTCCAATCACCTACTTTTATTTTGCTTTTTAAGGAATCCGAATTACCTATTGAGCCAGTGATGGTGGGACTCTTGTCAGTTTTTAATAAAGCAATTTCACCGCGCTTGGCCAAAAATCCTCGGCCACGTTCTTCATAATTTTGGCCTGTATATACATTGCCCCCGTCAATATCCGCTTGGTATCCTTTTAATGCATATTTGATATCTGGTAATTCTTCGCTTCGATAATTAACGCCACTATTTCCTTCTGGACTAATTCTATAGCTTGCCTTAAATTCAAAATTAGCAGGTAGGCCGCCTCTCCAAATTAAAAAAGTATTGGTTTTAATGGGTGTGGAAGGCGTTACCTCTCCTACAAAACTATGGTCCTTTACTTTCCAAAAAGTGGTATCCGCATCCCAACCTTTCATAGACTTGCCATCGAATATTTGGACAAAGCCTGCTTTGTTTTGTGCTTGTAAACAAAAGACACTACTTACCATACACAAAGCGATGGCGAAACAGGATATCAATTTTTGGTTCATATAATTTTTTATTAAATTTTAGCTACTATATATTTATTTATAAAACGCCACAATCTTTCCAACTGCGTGAAGCAGCTGATTCTGCCACTGCATGACAAACTTTTTGGGTGTCTAATGCTTCCTTAAAAGTAGGAGAGCAAGGAGCTCCTGTTTCAATACTTTTTAAGAAATCAGCCACTTGATGCACAAAAGAATGTTCGTATCCAATGCTTAATCCTGGCACCCACCATTTATCCATATAAGGATGATCCCCATCGGTAATATGAATGGTTCTCCATCCTTTTAATTTAGACTCATCTGCATTGTCATAAAACTCAAGTTTATTTAAATCATGTAAGTCCCAACGAATAGATGCATTGGCCCCATTGATTTCAAAAGTGTACAAAGCTTTGTGCCCACGTGCATAACGAGTAGATTCAAACAAACCTAAAGAGCCATTGTTGAAGTGACATAAAAAGGAACAAGCGTCATCAATTTTTACGGCTTCCACTTTTCCTGAAAGTTGATGCATACGTTCTTTAACAAAAGTTTCAGTCATCGCAGATACATCTTTGATGCCCCCGTTTAACCACATGGCTGTATCAATACAATGCGATAGCAAGTCACCTAGTACACCCGATCCAGCTACTGCAGCGTCCATACGCCATAGTCCTTCGCCTCCTTGTGGTAGGTTTTCATTGATGGTCCAATCTTGTAAAAAATTAGCACGGTAATGAAATATTTTTCCCAATTTTCCTGAATCAATAATTTGTTTTGCCAAAGTCACTGCTGGCAAGCGACGATAATTGTACCATACGGTATTTTTTACACCCGCTTTTTCGATGGCATCCACCATGCCTTGTGATTCTGCTAAGTCACGTGCTAATGGTTTTTCACAAAGAATCATTTTTCCTGCTGCAGCTGCTGCAATCGCAATTTCGGCATGGGTATCATTGGGTGTGCAAATGTCTACTGCATCAATATCGGGACGCGCTATTAATTTTCTCCAATCTGTTTCAAAACTTTCATAACCCCATTGTTCTGCAAAAGCTTTTGCTTTTGTTTCATTTCTAAAGCAAACTGCTTTTAATACTGGCGTATAAGCAAGTTTAGGAAAAAAGTTAGGAACGCGGAGATATCCATTAGAATGCGTACGACCCATAAAGCCACCACCTATTAAACCAATGTTAAGTATTTTTTTTGTTGACATATTTTTTAAATTAGATATTGTTATTAATTATTTATTCCGCTTCGTACCAGCCATGTTGATCACGCACTTGAATCATAGCAGCTAAGATATCATTCCATGTTTGTTGTTTGGTCATTACTTCGTTCGGGAACATACAACCATCCCAACAAATATGTTTGAATGCTTTGGTAAGTGCTCCATCTTCGTTGCGCAACCAAAAGCCAGCATGCTTGGCAATGTTTAATTTACCATTGGGATCTGTTGCTTGGCAGTGGCGTCCTGTTTTATCATGTGCACCGGTTCCATGCACAGTACCATCATTTTGAGCCACATGAAAATCAAGGGTCCAAGGACGTAAAGCATGGGTTAATTTTTTTAATCCTTCATCTAAAGTAGTTTGATCGCTCCAATCAAAACTTTCTGGTAAAATACGATCCTGAGGACTGTTGTAACCTAATAGATATAATAGTGTGTGTGCCATGTCTGCTTGAAAACCAATATTAGGACGATTCACCGCTTCTAATGTATCTATCATAGCAGTCCAACTGTGCATACCGCCCCAACAAATCTCACCTTCGGCTGCCAATTTTTCACCGAAATCGGCTGCTACATCACAAGCTTCTCTAAAAGTTTGGGCTATTAATGCAGTATTGTTGGTAGGATCGGCGTTCCATGCTTCTGGTTTGCTTGCAGAATCGATTCTAATAATTCCACTAGGGCGCACGCCATACTCTTTTAGTTTTTGTCCAAAACGGCAAGCTCTTTTTACCATGTCTACAAATACGGCACGATCTTCCTTGGATCCCATCGCAGGGCCACCCCAAATAGGCGCCACTAAACTTCCAATATTCAAATTTAATTTAGCTACTTTCTCTGCTAATTTTTTAATACCATCGTCTGATTCATCAATATTAAAATGCGGCTCAAAAAGGCCAATATCGATGCCATCAAATTTTACACCATCTACTTCGGCATTGACAGTAAGTTCTAACAATGTGTCAAGACCAATAGGTGGTTCTGAATCCGGGCCTTTTCCTACAATACCAGGCCATGTTGCGTTGTGTAATTTTGGATAATTGTTTTTCATATGGTTTCATTTAATTGTTTTTTAATAAAGGACAAGCCATTGGTAGCAATCTCCCAAGGCAAGGAATATTCTCTCCATACATTAATGGCGTTCGCAAAATCAGGATCGTTCCTCGAAAATGCTTCAATGGTAAGCCATCCGTTGTAATTAATTTCTTTGAGGGTTGAAAAAGTTTCCTTCCATTGCACATGACCATCACCAGGCGTACCACGATCGTTTTCGCTAATGTGCACATGTGCCAACAATGGGCCTATATTTTTTATGGCAGTATTATTTTTTTTCTCTTCGATGTTGGCGTGGTGGGTATCATACATAGCTTTTACATTTGGATGATTGGCCATGGTCACTAATTTTTTTAATTGATCTGTGGTGTTGCATAAGTAACATTCAAAGCGATTGAGGGCTTCTAAGGCCAATGTAATACCCGCTTGAGCAGCATGTTCGCCAGCAGCGTGGAGTAGTTGGGCACAATGCGCGTATTCTGTTTCTTGTGGA
>Ga0114964_10003088_pt1 | contig 11373 bp, 7 predicted proteins | sample C_131016_MF_Meta_FD_92638 | JGI IMG/M metagenome (GOLD analysis project Ga0114964, IMG submission 92638) | Freshwater microbial communities from Lake Croche, Canada to study carbon cycling - C_131016_MF_MetaG | ecosystem: Environmental > Aquatic > Freshwater > Lake | place: Lake Croche, Canada... | reverse complement strand
AGTGATCGAAGCCAACGATAACGCAGCGACAAGCCCAGTAATCAAGCCGAGCCCGTCGGTGACAACGCTGCGCACTTCATCATTGATTCGGTGCGCAATAGTGACACCCACAGCGGTACCAATCAGTACGGCGACAACGTTAATGAGTGTTCCTGAACCGATAAAGCCAGAAGTCTCATTGACGGTGGACATGACTGCATTGGCACGGGAAACAAAACTCATAGACCAACACTAAGGGCACAACGATGTCGTCATCACCCTCAAACAATGGGTTTGGCGGTCACATACGTCACACACGTCACACCTTGGACATTCGTGTGGTGGAAGGTCAAAGTCAGGCGTAATCTGCACACATGGCAATTCAGATCCGCGAAGTGGCGGCCGATGACCTCGTAGCACTCATGCCACTGTGGGACGAGATTAAAGGTGACAATCCAACATTGGACGTTGAGTTATTAATTTCCAGAATTGACCTATCGGCTAAATCTGAGACATTCCGCATGATGGTCGCGTGGGAAGGCCAACGGGCAGTAGGCGTTGGTTTCGTATCCCTTGTCGATGCTGGTACCTGGTCGGATAGCCCAAGTGTGCAAGTCAGTGGTCTGCACGTCTTGCGTCGGGCTCGACACCGCGGAGTTGCCAAGGCACTCTTGAACGCAGCCATGCTGTACGCCGACCGATGGGGTTGCGGCAACATTGTGGCAGCTGTTCCGCCAACAGAACGTGACGCAAATCGATTCTTTGCCCGACTTGGATTCGCGCCCATTTCGACACGACGGGCTACCGAAGTTGCATCCTTGCGCAAGAAGATCTCAGGAGAATCCAGCCGCATTGTCGCAGCCCGCAAACGTCGGCGGCCAAATACTGAACCAGGTTCTTCATCGCTAGCAAGTTAGTTATCTGATTCTTGTTGCCGCGATAACTTTCAGTTATCCGTTACTTATTGCCGCGATAACTTTCAGTTATCCGTTACTTATTGCCGCGATAACTTTCAGTTATCGCGGAGCAAACAACTCAGCCGCGAAGTACACAACAGTTTCCCGCGTTCATCCGTCACCAAAACCTCGTAAACGGCCAAGGTGCGACCGATACTCAACGATCGGGCGGTACCCATCACTATTCCAGTAGTCGCACTTCGATGATGAGTACCATTAATTTCAATTCCCACTGCATGGCGAGACGGACCGGCCGCAAGATTTGCCGCGATCGAACCGAGTGTCTCGGCCAAGGCCAACGAAGCACCGCCATTGAGAAGACCGAATGGCTGGGTATTACCGGCCACAGGCATAGTCCCCACAACTTCCTGAGCAGTGGCTGAAACAAGCGTGATGCCCATGCGCTCAGCCATGTCACCAAGCGGAATAGACGCGACGTCTAAGTCGGTGGGGTACTGCTGGTCAGTCATGTTCGTGCCTTTCGTTGCAGTAGGGAGCCTACCCGCGTCAATCGTCATCGTCGCGCTCTAGTATCAGCATGTGGCTGAAAACAACGACTTTTTAATCCTAGATGGGCACTCGTTGGCCTACCGCGCATTTCATGCATTGCCTGTCGAAAATTTCGCAACATCATCTGGTCAGCACACAAATGCCGTGTATGGCTTCATGTCGATGTTGATAGGTGTGCTCAAAGAACGCCAGCCGTCGCACATTGCCGTGGCCTTTGACTTATCCCGTGACACATTCCGCAGCCGTCGATACCCCGAGTACAAAGCGGGTCGAGCAAAGACACCGCCAGAGTTCAAAGGTCAAGTTGAAATCATCAAACAAATTCTCGAGGCGTTGAACATCCCTGTGTTGACCGCCGAGGGATTCGAAGCTGATGACATTTTGTCGACGTTGTCGCAAGCAGTGGATGTACCTGTCCACATCGTCTCAGGAGATAGGGACTGCTTTCAGCTCGTTAACGAACGTGTCACAGTGCTGTATCCGAAAAAAGGAATGTCGGATCTTGCGTTAATGACACCGGAGGCAATTACTGAAAAGTACGGAGTGCCACCGGGTCGATACCGCGACCTGGCAGCCCTCGTGGGTGAAACCAGCGATAACTTGCCAGGAATTCCTGGCGTCGGGCCTAAGACTGCAGCCAAGTGGATTGTTCAACATGGAAGCCTTGAAGGCGTTTTAGCTAACCAGGCAGAGATTTCTGGCAAGGTCGGTGAAGCCTTGCGTGAGCATGCCGCGCAAGTGCAGGAAAATTATGAGTTGAACCTACTGGTCCCGGATGCACCTGTAGCAACGTCGCTCGATCTTTATGCCCGCCACGAGTATGACGCTGCAAAAATCCACGAAATTTTTGACGGTTTGGAATTTGCCTCACTACGGCCACGTCTCCTGCAGGCATGGCCCTCGGGTTCACCACATTCCGAGCAAGAGATTGCCGAAGCGGTGTCGGTTTCTACTTTTGAAGTCATTTCGTCAATGGTCGACTCCACAGGTTTAACAAAATGGTTAAAGACTCACCCAAAGGATGCAATTGCTGTTGCATTTGGCGGAACGTGGGGAAGGGGCGCTGGTTCAATCAGTGCGGTTGCTCTGGTTGCTCAAGATGGCTCGTCGGTGTGGTCACCGTTTGAAGCTGCGCAGCCCGCGCTGATTGATTGGCTACAAGGTGATCAACCCAAGTTGATTCATGACGCCAAAGGTGTCTTTGGTGCCCTTGAATCCGCGGGTATCCGCGTTCAAGGCTTGCAGATGGACACTGCGATTGCCGCTTACGTGCTGTCACCTGGTGGCCGCGATTTTGAATTGGCAGATCTTGCTCAGCGCTATCTCAAGAAATCACTTGACGTTGAAGGCGCCAAAGAAAGCGCACAACTATCGTTAGACGGTTCCAGTGAAGTCTCGGGTGATGCCCTAGCGCAGGCAGCCCGAGCGACGCTAGACCTAGCCGATTTCTTCTCTGCCGAACTCGCAGCTAAGGGCGGGGCACAACTACTCACAGACGTCGAAGTGCCATTGGTGTCGATGTTGTCCCGCATGGAAGTAACCGGAATTGCAGTTGACCGAGCTGCACTGGAAAAATTGGAAACCACATTTGATGATGATGCAAATGCTGCGGTCAAGCAGGCGCATACCTCAGTCGGCCATGAATTCAATCTAGGTTCACCAAAGCAGTTGCAAGAAGTGCTTTTCGAAGAACGTGGACTGCCAAAAACGAAAAAGATTAAGACTGGTTTCACCACTGATGCCGAATCGCTTCAGGGCTTGCTCGCAAAGTTCCCTGACGACGAACTGCTGGTTGCACTCTTGCGATATCGAGAAGTGACAAAATTGCGGCAAACGATTACAGGACTGATTGCAAGTATCGGACCTGATGGTCGCATCCACACGACTTTCAATCAGATGGTTGCCGCGACGGGGCGGCTGTCCAGCACCGATCCTAATTTGCAAAACATTCCAGTGCGCACACACGAGGGAGTCCAGATCAGGGACACCTTCATCGTTGGCGATGGTTTTGAAACTTTGCTGACCGCGGACTACAGCCAGATTGAGCTGCGGGTGATGGCCCATGTGTCACAAGACAAAGGGCTCATCGACGCGTTGAAATCCGGTGAAGACCTACACACCACGGTTGGCGCCCAAGTTTTTGGCGTAGATACAAAAGATGTGAACGGGGATATGCGCCGGCAAATCAAAGCCATGTCCTACGGGTTGGCTTATGGGTTATCTGCCTATGGCCTCGCTCAGCAACTAGGTATCAGCAACGGCGATGCTCAAGGTCTGATGAATACTTACTTTGAACGATTTGGCGGCATTCGCGATTACCTAGCCAATGTCGTGGCTCAAGCCCGCAAAGTTGGCTATACCGAATCGATTATGGGTCGCCGCCGCTACTTGCCTGATCTCAACAGCGACAATCGCCAGTTGCGCGATATGGCCGAGCGCATGGCCCTCAACGCGCCCATCCAGGGATCGGCGGCCGACATCGTTAAAGTTGCCATGCTGAACGTCGGCAAGGCCCTTGATGAAGGCGCCTTCGCTTCGCGGGTGCTCCTTCAGGTACATGACGAACTTGTCGTAGAGGTGGCTCCTGGCGAGCTAGAGCGCGTCACAGACCTCGTCAAGTTCCAGATGGAAAATGCGGTCGAATTGTCTGTTCCGATGGATGTTTCGGTAGGTACGGGTCATTCGTGGGCCCAGGCAGCTCATTAGCCCCGAAAAACGGGCACATTCGCCCAATTCCGCTTTTGACCCCACGGCTGTGGATGCCTATTCTTAGAAGGTTGCTTTTTGCCCGTTTCTGGACATAGAGAAGTATGGCCCGCTTAAGAAATTTTGCGGAAAAGGAAAGCGGCATCCGTTCTATTTCTATTCGTTTTGAGGCATTTAATTAATGACTGTCACTTCTGACACCAGCCGCGTAATTACCGTCGATGACATTGGCTCAGCTGAGGATTTCCTTGCTGCAATCGACGCAACAATCAAGCCATTCAATGATGGTGACATCGTAGAAGGAATCGTCGTCCAAGTTGACCGCGATGAAGTTCTACTTGATATCGGTTACAAAACCGAAGGCATCATCCCATCCCGTGAGCTCAGCATCAAGCACGATGTTGATCCCAATGAAGTTGTCGCCGTCGGCGACATTGTCGAAGCCCTTGTCCTCCAGAAGGAAGACAAAGAAGGCCGACTTATTCTTTCCAAGAAGCGCGCACAGTACGAACGTGCATGGGGCTCAATTGAAAAGATCAAGGAAGAAGATGGTGTCGTTACCGGTACCGTCATCGAAGTTGTCAAGGGTGGTCTCATCATGGACATCGGACTTCGTGGCTTCCTTCCAGCATCTTTGGTTGAAATGCGCCGCGTACGCGACCTTGGTCCATACATTGGCAAGCAAATCGAGGCCAAAATTATTGAACTCGACAAGAACCGCAATAACGTTGTTCTGTCACGTCGCGCTTACCTCGAGCAGTCACAGAGCGCAGTGCGCCACGGCTTCTTGAACCAGCTCGAAAAGGGACAGATTCGTAAGGGTGTTGTTTCGAGCATTGTTAACTTCGGTGCATTCGTTGACCTTGGCGGCGTAGACGGTCTTGTCCACGTATCCGAATTGTCATGGGAACACGTTGACCACCCGTCAAAGGTTGTCGAAGTTGGCCAGGAAGTAACTGTTGAAGTTCTTGACGTTGATTTCGAACGCGAACGCGTTTCGTTGTCGCTCAAGTCAACTCAGGAAGATCCTTGGCAGCACTTCGCACGCACCCACCAGATGGGTCAAGTTGTGCCAGGTGAAGTAACCAAGCTCGTTCCATTCGGCGCATTTGTTCGCGTTAGCGACGGCATTGAAGGTTTGGTTCACATTTCTGAACTTGCCGGCCGTCACGTCGAAATTCCAGAACAGGTTGTTCAGGTTGGCGATTCGGTATTCGTTAAGGTCATCGACATTGATCTTGAACGTCGCCGCATTTCGCTATCGCTCAAGCAGGCTAATGAAGATGTTGACGCTGGCGAAGACGACAACTTTGATGCTTCGTTGTACGGCATGAACCAGTACGACGAAAACGGAAACTACATCTACCCAGAAGGCTTTGACCCTGACACCAATGAATGGTTGCCAGGTAACGACGAGAAGAAGGCCGAATGGGAACGTCAGTACGCCGAGGCACATGCTAAGTGGCTTGCCCACAAGGCTCAGGTTGAGGACTCAAAGAAGGCTGATGCAGACGCAGCAGTTAACTCAGATGCTCCAACTTCCTACACAAGTGAAGACGCAACAGCCGGAACACTCGCTGATGATGAGGCTCTGACTGCGCTTCGTGAGTCACTCGGTGGCGAACCTGCTGCTGAGTAATCAGTAATTTATGGATGTGGGCATGGACTTTGAGTTCATGCCAATTTCTTTTTGACTGCGCCCTGAATGTTGAAAGGGCGAACCAATAGGCTGAAGGAGTGTACGTAGGAATCACTGGCGGTATCGGTTCGGGAAAGACGACTGTCGCAGATCTCTTCAGCAAGAACTTTTCTGATGTCGGCGCAGTTGTTATCCATGCTGACGAATTGGCTCACATCGCACTCGCTGTTGGAAGTCCACTTATTCCAGAGGTTGCTCGTGCTTTCGGCGCACAATTGGTTGATGACCAAGGCGTTCTTAATCGACGCGCATTAGGCAACATCGTTTTTGCCAGTCCAAGCAAGTTGCGGGTGCTAGAAAGTTTGGTTCATCCAGAAGTTGGTCGATTGGCTGCCTTAGCTCGGGACAAAGCCCCTGTTGGGTCGATTGTTTTCTATGACGTTCCGCTTTTGGTAGAAAAAAATATGCATGAACAATTCGACCAAATTTTAGTTGTCGAGTCTCCGATGGACATGCGCCACGAACGACTCATTCGCCGAGGACTCACGCTAGATGAAATTGATGCTCGGGTCGGCGCCCAGGCTAGCGATTTAGAGCGTCGAGCCATCGCTGATTTCGTGATCACCAATGACGGGGGACTTGATCGACTTGCTGAACTAGTTCAGAATGTCTGGACCAAGCTAACCGCGTAGTCTAAAAGACATGGCTCGCCCGATCACTGACCTTCAGCGCACAGTTGCGCCATTTGAAGTCATCAGCGACTACCAACCAGCCGGTGATCAGCCAGCTGCGATTGCCGAAATTACTCGCCGAATTCATGCTGGCGAGCAGGACATTGTTCTGTTGGGCGCTACCGGCACCGGAAAGTCAGCCACTACAGCCTGGTTAATCGAGACGCTGCAGCGACCAACATTAGTTCTTGCACCAAATAAAACTCTGGCGGCGCAACTTGCAAATGAGTTCCGTGAATTGATGCCAAATAACGCGGTCGAATACTTCGTCTCGTATTACGACTATTACCAACCCGAAGCATACATTCCGCAAAGTGACACATTCATTGAGAAAGATTCGTCTGTTAACGAAGAAGTCGAGAGATTGCGTCACAGTGCAACAAATAGCCTGCTGACTCGGCGGGACGTAATCGTAGTTGCGAGTGTTTCGTGCATCTATGGTTTGGGTACACCACAGGAATATGTTGACCGCATGATTCAGTTGCGGGTTGGCCAGACCCTTGATCGAGATTCCCTACTTCGTCGACTTGTTGACATTCAGTACACCCGCAATGACATTGCCTTTACGCGTGGCACTTTTCGGGTGCGTGGCGATACTGTGGAAATTTATCCAGTTTATGAGGAACATCCAGTACGAGTGGAAATGTTTGGCGACGACATTGATCGACTCATGTCACTTCATCCGGTAACTGGTGAAATTCTCACGGATGACAACGAACTATATATTTTTCCTGCTTCTCACTACACCGCAGGACCTGAGCGCATGAACAGGGCTATCACTGCGATTGAAGATGAATTGCGTGAACGACTGGGTGAGATGGAAACTCAAGGCAAGCTCCTTGAAGCGCAACGAATCAAGATGCGAACTGCTTACGACATTGAAATGATGCAAAATTTGGGTTTTTGTTCGGGTATTGAGAATTACTCCCGGCACATTGATGGTCGTGAAGCGGGTTCAGCGCCTAACTGCTTACTTGATTATTTTCCTGAAGACTTCTTACTCGTTATCGATGAAAGTCATGTGACTGTGCCACAGATTGGCGCGATGTACGAAGGCGATGCATCTCGAAAGCGAACTTTGGTTGAACACGGATTTCGGTTACCGAGTGCGATGGATAATCGACCTCTGAAATGGCCGGAGTTCTTAGATCGCGTCGGGCAAACGGTTTATCTTTCTGCCACACCGGGCAAATATGAGCTTGAAAAAGTTCATGGTGATGTTGTAGAGCAAGTGATTCGCCCAACTGGCTTAGTTGACCCTGAAATCATCGTGAAACCAACGCAAGGGCAAATTGATGATTTGATTCATGAAATTCGTTTGCGAGTGGCAAACAATACGCGTGTTTTGGTGACAACTTTGACTAAGAAGATGTCTGAGGATCTGACTGACTATCTGCTGGAGCAGGGGATTCGCGTCCGTTACCTGCACTCTGAAGTTGACACGCTGCGTCGTATTGAGTTGCTGCGCGAACTTCGGTTGGGCGAATACGACGTTTTAGTTGGCATCAACCTGCTTCGTGAAGGACTGGATTTGCCAGAGGTATCACTGGTGGCAATTTTGGATGCGGATAAAGAAGGCTTCTTGCGAAGTGAACGCAGCTTGATTCAGACCATAGGCCGCGCTGCTCGAAATGTGTCGGGTGAAGTGCACATGTATGCAGATCGAATCACTGATTCGATGCGGGTGGCAATTGACGAAACTAATCGACGACGCGCCAAGCAAGTTGCCTACAACGTTGCGCATGGAGTAGATCCGCAGCCGTTGCGTAAAAAGATCGCCGACATAACCGACATGATGTCTCGTGAGGACACTGATACCGCTGAATTCATGGGTACGACAAAACTGCCTAAGTATCTGCCCGAAGGCGTTCGTGCTTCGCTAAAATCTATTCCTGCACGTGACTTGGCGGATTTAATTGAACAGCTCTCTGAACAAATGCACACCGCTGCCAGTGAACTTCAATTTGAACTTGCGGCCCGTCTGCGTGATGAAGTGTCAGAACTAAAGAAAGAACTCCGCCAAATGAGTGAAGCTGGACACGCGTGAAATAGAGTAGTGACAGTAACATTCGCATCGGAACCCGAAGAATTTTAAGGAGTGGCTCATGGTTGTATCGACAACCTTATGGATTGCCACAGTAGGACTCTTCGTTGCACTGTTCGTTATGGATTTTGTTTTTGCTGACGTACGTAACGCCAATTTCGGTCATCGCCAGGCCTTGATGTGGGTGTCAATCTACGTGACTGCGGCTGTGCTTTTTGGATGCGGAGTGTGGGCACAATTCGGAAAGGTTTACGGACAGCAATTCTTTGCTGGCTGGATCACTGAATACAGTCTCTCGGTCGACAACCTCTTCGTTTTTATAGTGCTGGTGGCATCGTTTGCAGTTCCGGCCACGAATCGACATCGTGTTTTGTTGTTTGGCGTGACTATCGCATTAGTCCTCAGAGCAATACTTATTTTTATTGGTGCGGCCGCATTGGAAAAGTTCATTGCAACATATTTTCTATTCGCGGGATTTCTTTTCTACACGGCTGTTTCAGTGTGGAGATCTAAGGATGCGGAGCCAAATCCAGACGGAAATTCCTTCGTACGTTTGGTTGAACGTATCGCTCCTGTGACGCGCGAATATGACGATTCAAAGTTCATTACCCGGATCAATAATCACCGGATGTGGACTCCGATGCTCTTAGTCGTTATTGCGGTTGGTACCACCGACTTACTTTTTGCCCTTGATTCAATTCCGGCCGTGCTCGGTTTGACCCAAGAGACATATATCGTCGTGGCAGTGAATGCTTTTGCACTTATGGGTTTGCGGCAGTTGTTCTTCCTTCTGGACGGTCTGCTCAGTAAGTTGATTTACTTGCCTCGTGGGCTGTCTATCATTTTGGGATTCATTGCCGTCAAGCTATTTCTAGAAGCGCTCGATGCTTTCGATCTACACGCGCCACAGGTGTCAACTAGTGCCTCACTTGCGATAATTTTGGTCGTTCTGGCCGTCACAGTTGGGACGAGTTTGCGGGCTGTTAAGGCAGACCCATCCCTTATTTCGCACACCGAAGTTGAAAATGCACTCCGAGATGCACAGACTCATGAGGGCCAGGCACTCAAGAATTTGGAGCATCCCGATCAGAGCCCTGCCGATTCGTAGTCGCGTCCTCAAGATGCTTGCCGGCGTAGCCCCAACTAGCATGGGTAACGGTCACGTGGGTCGCCATTGGGCCTTCCCATAGTGGGATTGCTAACCGAATTGAACGATGAACGAATTGGCGGAAAAATTGTGGTTGAACGTCTGATTGTTCGCGGAGCTCGCGAGCATAATCTCAAAGACGTCAGTGTCGACTTGCCACGCGATGCACTTATCGTTTTTACAGGATTGTCGGGTTCTGGTAAATCATCCTTAGCCTTTGACACTATTTTTGCCGAGGGTCAACGTCGTTATGTAGAGTCACTGTCTGCCTATGCTCGTCAGTTTCTTGGGCAAATGGATAAACCTGATGTGGATTTCATCGAAGGACTTTCGCCCGCGGTGTCTATCGACCAGAAATCAACAAACCGTAATCCGCGCTCGACTGTCGGAACAATCACCGAGGTTTATGACTACTTGCGACTCCTCTTTGCTCGCGCCGGGCGCCCTCATTGTCCTGATTGTGGTCGAGTCATTGCCCGCCAGTCGCCACAACAAATCGTTGATCGCATTCTCGAAATCAAAGATGGCACGCGGTTTCAAATTTTGGCGCCAATTATTCGCGAACGTAAAGGCGAATATGCCGAACTATTTAGAAGTCTGCAGTCCCAAGGATTTGCTCGTGCTCGCATTGATGGGGTGGTTTACGCGCTTGAAGAGCCACCCACGCTGAAGAAGCAAGAAAAGCACACAATCGAAGTAGTTGTCGATCGTCTTGCGGTCAAGAAAGATGCAGCACGTCGACTCACCGACAGTATCGAAACCGCACTACGGCTTTCTAGCGGTTTGGTGACTCTGGAATTTGTTGACTTGCCAGAAGATGACCCGGAACGTGAACGCATGTTCAGCGAACACTTAGTTTGCCTTTATGACGGCAATCAATTTGAAGAGCTTGAACCGCGATCATTTTCTTTTAATTCGCCATTTGGTGCTTGCCCCGAGTGCACTGGTTTGGGTACTCAGATGGAAGTGGATGCCGAGTTAGTCATTCCAGATCCTTCTTTGAGCGTTGCCGATGGTGCCATTTCGCCATGGGCATCAGGGCACATCTCGGATTACTTTCTGCGCTTAATCAAGGCCTTGGCCAAAGAAATGGAATTCGACATCAACGTTCCCTGGTCAAAGTTGCCAGCGAAAGCCAAGAAAGCATTGTTGTATGGGCATGACCACGAAGTACATGTGAAGTACAAGAACCGTTACGGACGTCAACGGTCCTACAGCACAGGATTTGAGGGTGCGATTCCCTACATTTCGCGTCGGCATTTAGAGGCTGAAAGCGAAGTCAGTCGCGAAAAACTCGAAGGCTACATGCGTGAAGTGGCGTGTCCATCGTGCAATGGAGCTCGACTCAAGCCCTTATCGCTAGCGGTCACTCTGAATGACAAGAGTATTTCCGAAATTGCCGATTTGCCGATCGGTGAATGTGCCGAGTTTTTGAAAAGCTTGGAACTCAGCGCACGTGAAAGGGCAATTGCTGATCGAGTACTCAAAGAAGTCAACGAGCGCTTGGCTTTCTTAGTTGATGTGGGACTTGACTATTTGTCGTTGTCGCGATCTGCAGGTTCTCTTGCGGGTGGCGAGGCACAACGTATTCGACTTGCCACACAGATTGGCTCTGGTCTCGTTGGCGTTCTTTATGTCTTAGATGAGCCCAGCATCGGTCT
>Ga0114964_10003086_pt1 | contig 11381 bp, 9 predicted proteins | sample C_131016_MF_Meta_FD_92638 | JGI IMG/M metagenome (GOLD analysis project Ga0114964, IMG submission 92638) | Freshwater microbial communities from Lake Croche, Canada to study carbon cycling - C_131016_MF_MetaG | ecosystem: Environmental > Aquatic > Freshwater > Lake | place: Lake Croche, Canada... | reverse complement strand
GAGAAGGATGCAATCAAGGTTGCCCTGCAGATCGGCTATCCTGTGATGATCAAGGCGGTGGCCGGCGGTGGCGGACGTGGCATGCGCATGGCCCATGATGAGGAGAGTCTTATCACGGGATTCCACAGTGCCCGCATGGAGGCCGAAAAGGCCTTCGGCAACTCCGATGTCTACATCGAGAAGATGATCGTCAATCCTCATCACATCGAGTTCCAAGTCTTCGGTGACAAGCACGGAAAGATCGTCCATCTCGGTGAGCGCGACTGCTCCCTGCAACGGCGCAACCAGAAGATTCTCGAGGAGTGCCCCTCGCCGCTCATGACCGAGGATCTCCGCAAGCGGATGGGAGAGGCTTCGACCCGTCTCTGCGAGACGGTCGGCTACTACAACGCCGGAACCATCGAGTACCTAGTCGACGACAACCTGAATTTCTACTTCATGGAGATGAACACTCGCATCCAGGTGGAGCATCCCGTGACGGAGGAAGTCTACGGCGTGGATCTGGTGAAGCAGCAGCTTCAGGTGGCTGCCGGGGAGCATCTCTCCGAGCATTTGGTCAATGCCAAGCCACGCCTCCACTCGATCGAGTGCCGTATCAATGCCGAAGATCCGGAGAAGAACTTCATGCCCTGCGCCGGTAAGATCGAGGCCTACTACGCCCCGGGTGGCCGGGGTATCCGTATCGACTCGCATGCTTACGCGGGCTATCCTATCCCTCCCAACTACGACTCGATGATCTCCAAAATGATCGCAACGGCTTCTACGCGAGAGGCCGCGATCGCCCGTATGGCACGTGCCCTCGGCGAGTACCAGGTCATCGGCATCAAGACGACCATACCACTCCACCGTGCCATCATGCAGAACGCCGACTTCCGCAAGGGAAAATACAACACGGGATTCCTTGAGAAATTCCTCAAGGATGGCGTTCCCAAAGTTAAGGAGTAGGTCTTGGTAACAGGGAATGCTTGATCGGTTCTCCTATCACGTGAAACCGATCGCTCTCTGCCGCCTCTACGGGATCCTTGACACCGGGTACGTCAATTCGGATCGCATGGTCGCGATGGCCTGTTCGCTGATCGCGGGAGGTGTTGACATCCTCCAACTCAGAGCAAAGAAGGAAAGTCGGGAGGAAATCCGCATCATGGCGCTGGAACTAGCTCCAATCTGCCGGAAGGCTGGCATTGCCTTTATCCTGAACGATCATCCTGACCTTGTCCCAGAAACCGGGGCGGATGGAGCTCATGTAGGACAGATTGATCTAAGCGTTGCCGAAGCACGAAGACTGGCCGGACCGGAGGCCCTCATTGGCAAATCCACTCATTCGCTGGAACAGGCCCTGGTCGCTGTCGGTGAATCTCCCAACTACATCGGCTTCGGCCCTCTATTTGCCACAGCGACCAAACCCGACTATGCACCGATCGGAACAGAACAGATCCACGAAGTGCACCGCTTGCTTCCCTTCCCAGTCTTCTGTATCGGGGGAATCAATCTAGGCAATCTCCCCTCTGTACTACGGTCCGGCGCCCAGCGAGCGGTCATCGTCTCCGACCTCTTGACCGCTGCAGACCCCGTAGCTAGGACAACAGCCTGCAGGGCCTTCTTGAGCTAATACCTCCAAAAGCTGATCACCTGTGGGTTCCACCGATCTTCTCCGCTTCCTGCAAGGTGTGCAGGATGAATGCGGCGGGATGATCCCGTTTGAGCGCTTCATGCAGGAGGCTCTCTACCATTCGAATTTCGGCTACTACTCGTCACAGATCCATGATGTGGGTCGTGGGGGTGATTTCTCCACTGCCGCCACTCTTGACCCCCAACTGGGAGAGGCCATCGCGCATTGGATCGGCCAGAGGGCTAAAGAACTCGGATGGGATAGGATTCCCGTGATTGAGGTAGGTGCTGGAGGCGGCATGCTGGCCAGCTCGGTTCTACGTCATCTGGATTGGAAGACTCGTTGGCATATTGATTACATGATTTGTGAGACCTCCCCCATCCTTTGCGCCAAACAGCAACAGAACCTTCGCTGGCGAGGTGTCCGCTGGGTCGATTCGCTCAAGGAGGGACTCCAGAGAAGTCATGGCCGAGCCTTGATCTTCAGCAACGAACTGGTCGATGCCTTTCCCTGCAGAATATTTCAAAAGTCGGAAGATGAGTGGCTGGAACTGGGCATCATTATTCACTTGATCGGCTCTCTTTCCGAGACAACGACCCTCCCGATCGCTCCCGATGCCTGGTTCGACAATTTCGTCGGATTGCCTGAGGGCCAGCGCGTGGAAAGACATGACTCCTATCGTAATTACCTCCAAACTTGGAGTCCGTTTTGGAAAGAGGGGGGGTTCCTCACAATCGACTATGGGGACCTAGCCACAGCCCTCTATGCAGGACGCCCGAAAGGGTCACTCCGGGCGTACTGGAAACATCACCGCTACACGGGCCGGGAAATTTATGCCCGTTTCGGAAAACAAGATCTCACTGCAGATGTAAATTTTAGTGACCTCATTGCGTGGGGGAACTCCTTCGGATGGACCGAACACTCTTTTTCAACGCAACGGGAATTCCTGAATCGATGGATCTCCCCAAAAAAGATCGTCAGATCATCCAACCGATTTCTTGTGCCGGAAGACGCCGGCGATGCCTTTAAAGTGCTGGAACAAAGCCCCAACTCGACACCTAGCCCTTTAAACACTGATCAGATTTGATCAGTGCGATGCAGAAAGAGGGCTAGATCCCGCCTGGGAGGCAGGACTGAAAGCAAAGGGAAGCGATACTTGAGGAAGATCCTTGAGCGTGAGACTGAGCAGAGCTCCGTACTGGGTCTGTTGACTGGAGGAGCCTTGAGCCTGGTTATTGCGAACCTCGACACCTAATGAAACGATCCAGCTCGAGAGATCGCGATGGATCATGTAACGCTCGTAGATGAGCGCGTTAGGTTGGCCCGGCTGCACGTTGTAAAGTTCCTGGGCGCTCATCGACCAGTGGTCATTCACGCGCCAGAACGCGCTGAAAGGATACTGATTCCCGTTCTGATTGACGTTCTGGTTAAGTTCGCCCGAAGTGTTCAACCCTTGATAGTTATTGATGTAGCGAGTGCCGAAACCAAAACTAAAATTACGCACCGGCATGAACGTGAGGTCCGTGTTGAGTTCGGTGAAACCCTCCGAGTCAAGCGGCACCTGGGACCCCATCTTGAAGTTGAACCAACTCACTGGGGCAAAGGTTAGCCTGTTGTTGAGATTTGACAGGGGACCGTTCATGTAGGGATTGACTCCATTGACATCCGTAAAGCTGTCGAGATAGAGCCAGTCCACGGTCTCCCCATCGCGACGGGTCTGGAGACGGTTACGTACACCGAGACGCCAGATCGCCCAGCTATCGATCGTGTCAATGGCCCCAAACTCTGGGAAATCTAGCGGCTCTAGCTGCGTGGAACTGGGCTGGTAGCCGGATTTTGTAGTAGAATTCGGATTGTTTGGCAGAAGTCTGTCGAATTGCGGGATCTGGTTCACATTTGGCCCTCCGGCATAGACTCCGGAAAGCATGCTGTAAGGCTGGAAAACATGGCGGAGTCCATCCAAGGCAAGCCAACCGCGCTGGAAAGCCTCGAAGCTCTGGGAAATCTTAAACGAGTTTTCCAGGCTGGCATTCACAATCGCCCTCATCTGGCTTCCGGTTGTGACTAGTGAGTTATTGGTTGTGGGGGTGTAAGGATAAGGGACATTCTGACCCAAAGCATTCGTGTAGTAACTGCCCTGCGAGTAATAGGTTCCACGGATGCCGATGGTGGGAACGGTAGACAGCCAACCAAAGAAGGTCTGGGGAGCACTCAGCTGATGGAATGTATCGAAACGGGCGCTCCCATAGTTGATATTGCTCGGAACATTGGTGAAACCTTGTGGAGGATTATCCGAAAAATTACGGTTCAGTTGGCCAAGTTCGGTCGTTCCATCATAGAAAACTGGAAGTCCGAAGAGAGGTTCCTGTTTGAAGTCAATGGCCGCCTCGGGCTTCCGCTGCGTGGTTTCCTGAAAGCCGTTCATCTGCCAGCGAGTCACTAGGGACATGGCGTAGATATCGTCCAGTTTGGTCAGTGCGATGTTGTTATCGGGCTGGGGATTAAAGCGATTTTCCACAGGGTAATAATCCTCCATGAAATTTGCGTCGCTCAATTTCGTGATATCGAACGTCGCGTAGACATCATCCGTCAAATAAAGATGCTGTTGGAAGCCGACGCGGTAGCGGGCGGTGCCAGGGGATGGCGCAGGAAGCGCATCGTGGAACTTAGAGGGATTGGTATCATTGACGTAGTAGGAGATGAACTGGCCGACATTGCGGTCCTCCTTGCCGAATTTGAGATTCGCATCGAAACCCACGGCATAACCATGCTCCGTTCTATAATCCTGACGGAGGGTTGCGAGGAAATTATCGTCGGTTCCAAGAGGAAACGAGTAAGAGGTGAGGAGATAACCGCCCCAGTTCGAGTCATATCCAGGAGTGAACTGAAATCCTTGGTGTGTCAGACTGGAATAGACATAGGGAAGCCAGAACACGGGGATCTTGCCCACATATAGAGTGGAGTTCAGCATGACCACGCGGTCGTTTGTGTAGAGACGGATCGCCTTTGCCTTCACGTGCCAGTCGGGCATCGAGGAATCCGATGTGGTGATTGAGGAGTCACTAAGCGTGAACTGGCGAGTGCCGAATCCACGGGCCGAGAGGGAGCTGAACTTTAGCGGATAATGGCTTCCATCAAATTCCAGCGCCCGGGTCTGCTTGGTCTCCAGATTGTAAAAGACCCGTTGCCCGTTGAACAGGTCGTCGCCACTGTAGATGCGGACATTTCCCACCAGCAGGACATCGCGAGTGTCGGGGTTGTATTCGGCGTGATCAGCATAAATGGCGATGCCATTATAATGAATCTGGACATTGTTGTCCGCGATCGCGGTTCCGTTTTCGAAACGCGTATCCCCATCTGCGGTAATCTCCACCGGCTTGTCTCCGAAATTACCGAACTGGGCCCGCAGCAAGACGCTTGAGGACAGAAAAAACACGGAAACCAGAAGAAAACGACGCATGAACTTTAACTTAGAAGGCTAAGGGGCACACCCCCCCGTTCAAGGAGAAAATCTCCCGTCCCTCAAGGGATATTGCTGAAGCTGCGCAGGAGGACTACTGCTTCCCAAGATGCCTGATATCCTGAGCGCTCACCGCGAAGACAATATCCTCTGCGATATTGCAGGCATGGTCCCCGATACGCTCTAGACAGCGGCTGATGAAGATCAGATTGAGATAACTCGGGAGATTGGGCGAGTCGTCCTGCATCCTGTTGATCAGGGTATCGGTGAGTTCTTTGTTGAGAAGATCGAGCTCCTTGTCACGGGATTTAAGTTCCACCGCGAGTTCCGTATTACGCTCGGCGAAGGCGCGGACGGCATCATCGAACATCGTTAGCGAAAGGCGGATTGGGTTGTCCAGCAGGTGGAGTTCCGTCAACTCAGGTTGCTCGTTCAGCTTGCGGGCGCGACGGGCGATATTCACAGCCTGGTCGGCGACGCGTTCGATATTCGCCCCGATCTTGATCGAGGAGATTACCTCGCGCAGATCCGAGGCAACCGGTTGAAAACGACTCATCACCTCGATGCCCTCGTGGTCGATCTGCATCTCTAGCAGATCGATCTCCTCGTCGTCAGCGATGCAGTTATTGCACCAGTCGTCGTCTCGCTCCAACAACCCCTTGATGGAATTCTGGAGATTCAGCTGGGCGAGGCTTGACATCCTCAGCACGCTGCTGCGGAGCTGGTCGAGGGCCGTCGTGAAATTCGTGAGCGTGTGAGGTTTGGCAGGTTCTTTGTACATAAAAAAGGGGGGAACTGAGATCACCCGAACCGACCGGTGATGTATTCCTCGGTCTGCTTCATCGAGGGATTGGTGAAGATCTTGCGAGTATTGTCAAACTCGATCAGGATACCCAGGTAGAAGAAGGCAGTGAGCTCGGAGACACGACTGGCTTGCTGCATGTTGTGGGTGACGATCACTATCGTGAAGTCCTTCTTGAGTTCGATAATGAGCTCTTCGACCTTAGCTGTGGCGATCGGATCCAGAGCGGAGCATGGCTCATCCATGAGCAGGATCTCGGGACGACTAGCCACCGCACGGGCGATACAGAGACGCTGCATCTGGCCACCGGAGAGGCCAAGGGCGCTATCGTTGAGGCGGTCCTTTGCCTCATCCCAGAGGGCTGCTGAACGGAGACAGCGCTCCACTGTCTCATCAAGGACGGAACGGGTGTTCTGACCAGAGATACGGAGGGGATAGACGATGTTCTCGTAGATTGACATGGGAAATGGGTTCGATTTCTGAAAGACCATCCCGATGCGGCGACGCAGCGCAATGATCTCAACTGAGGGATCGTAGATGCTCGTGCCATGGATAGTGATATCCCCCTCATGACGCACCCCGGGGATGAGTTCGTTCATTCGGTTGAAATTGCGGAGCAGGGTCGATTTTCCGCAGCCAGAGGGTCCGATAAAGGCGGTTACTTTACGCGAGGGAATCTCCAGATTGATCCCGTGGAGAGCCTCCTTCTTCCCGTAGAAGAACTTGAAGTTATCGACCTTGATAAAATTGTTTTCGCCTGGAGCAAAATTATTGGTTGGTTCCAAGGGCCATTCAGAAGCTTCGGTTGGCGTGGCGGCGTGTTCTTCGGTAGACATGATTCCGGTTGTGCTGGTTGAAAGATTTCTTAGTGGTGTTTGGGAGCAAAGATCACCTGTGCCAAGATATTGCTGAGAGTCACGAGGACTACAAGGATCAGCGAGGCGGACCAGGCAAGTTTGATGTGATAGGCATAGGGAAGGGAGGCGAAATTATAGATCAGCACCGAAAGGGATGCCGTTGGCTCCATGATACCCTTGATCCAGTTCTGGCTGAAAAGGGCGGTGAAAAGCACGGGGGCGGTCTCACCCGCAGCGCGCGCCACGGCTAGCATGACTCCGGTCATGATGGCGGGCATCGCCTCGGGAAGAACAATGCGCCAGATCGTCTGGAAGGGAGTAGCTCCGACACCGAACGAGGCCTCCCGGAAGGCATAGGGAACCCCCAGTAGTGCCTGTTCTGCAGTCAGCAGGATCGTTGGCAGGATCAGGATGGCCAGGGCTAGGCCACCCGCGAGTGCCGAGAACTTGTGGGTCGTCATCACCACAGCGGCAAACGCAAAAACACCGCAGATGATCGAGGGAATCCCGGTGAGTAGCTTGGCAACGAAGCGCACGACGGAAGCCAACCATGAGACGGATGCGTATTCATTCACGAAAACAGCGGCTAGAATCCCCAGCGGAACAGAGAAACCAAGCGAGATCCCGACCATAACAAGTGTCCCCACAATGGCATTGCCAAAACCTCCCCCATCCAAGCCGGGAGCAGGAGGAAGCTGCGTGAAGAGATTTGTAGAAAGCAGAGGAAGGCCGTTCTTGATCACCAGAACGATAATCGAAAAAAGCGGCACCAGCGTCAGCAGGGAGATGGCGATACAGAGACCTGTAAGGAAATGATTGCGAAATAACCGCAGCAAGGAAGTCTTCTTTCCGGCATCTGAGAAGAAGTTTTTGGGTGATGTTGCTGCTGTGCTTGTCATGGCTTATTCGATTTTAACGAAGGCCTGCCGTGGCTTTTTGCGTATGCCGGAGAACCGCCTCGCCCGCGATATTCACGCCTAGGGTCAGCACGACCAGCAGCGCGGCGGCATACATGAGAGCGCTGACCTGAATTCCGTCGGCCTCTGCAAACTGGTTGGCAAGAAGCGCGGAGAGCGTGTTGGAGGGAGAGAGTAGCGACCAGGAGAGACGTTGGCTATTTCCAATGAGCATGGCAACGGCCATGGTCTCTCCCATGGCCCTGCCAAAACCCAGGATGCCCGAGGCGACGATGCCGGGAGCAGCCGTTGGGATGATGACGCTCAGGATGGCCTCCCACCGCGTGGCGCCAAGGGCATAGGATCCTTCGCGCAGTGTATAAGGAACAGCCACTAAGGAGGAACGTGAGATCGCGGTGATGGTCGGAAGGACCATCAGGGCCAGAACAAGACTGGCGGTCAGCAGGCTATTCCCGTAGGCGGGACCGGCCAGGAAGGGAATGAATCCGAACTTGGCGGCAAGCACTGCCCCGTACTGCTGGACCAGAGGAATCACCACGAAGATTCCCCACAGTCCGTAGACAACACTGGGAATAGCCGCCAGCGTCTCCACCACGAAACGAATGACTTGGCGCACGGGTGCCGGGAAAAAATCCTCGCTCAGGAAAATGGCGATCGCCAGCCCTAAGGGTAGAGCCAGAAGCAAAGCCAAGAAACTGCTAGCTACGGTACCGATAAGCACCGGGAGAACGCCGAAGACCCCTCTATTAGGGCTCCACTGGATGCCCGTAATGAACCCGAGGCCAAATTTGATCATGGCCGGCCAAGCTTTGACCAGGATCTCGCCGATAATGAAAGCGAGGAGTACGATGGTCAGGACCGAGGCCAGAAAACAGGCCATCCGGAAGAAGTCCGGACGCGGACGATATTCTTGGGTGACGGGACGGGATGGCCCAGTCGTTGAAATATTATCGCCCACGGGGATGATGGCCGCTGGTAGGAGAGCCTTACTTGACAGTTGCCAGCGCGGTCTGAACCTTAGTCACTACGTTTGCAGGAAGCGCGATGTATCCGAGTTCGGGAGCGATAGCCTGACCGGTGGTGAGTCCGTAGGTTACGAAGGCCTTCACCGCTGCCGCCTTGTTGGCATCGGTATAGGTCTTCTTCACAAGGAGCCAGGTGAAGGTTGCGATCGGATAGTCGTTGGCTCCCTCGGGATCGGTGATAAAGGCGCGGAGATTCTCGGGAAGATTCACCGAAGCCAGTGTCGCTGCACCACTCTCGATGGTGGGGGCGATGAAGTTGCCGGCCTTGTTCTGGAGAGCTGCCATGGTCAGCTTATTGTTCTCGGCATAACCGAACTCCACGTAACCAATGGCTCCGGGGGTCTGCTTGATCAGAGCGGTCACCCCGTCGTTGCCCTTGCCGGCTACGCCGATGGGCCAGGTCACCGACTTGCCGCTTCCGACCTTGCTGGTGAATTCGGGGCTGATGGCGTCTAAGTGAGCGGTGAAGATGGCGGTGGTTCCGCTGCCATCCGAACGGGCTACAACCGTGATCGGAAGATTAGGAAGCGCGATGCCATCGTTATCCTTGACAATGACGGGATCATTCCAGCTCTTGATGGTGCCGAGCAGGATGCCGACATAGGCGCTGCGGGAGAGCTTCAAGCCGCCCTGAACTCCGGGGATGTTGTAGGCGAGCACGATCGTTCCTGCCGTTGCAGGCAGCATCAGGACATTGCCGTTGACCTTGGCGATCTCGGCGTCGGACATCGCGACGTCGCTGGCGCCGAAATCCGTGATTCCATCCGTGAACTGCTTGATGCCCGCACCGCTTCCAACGCCTTGGTAGTTCACGGTGATATCAGAGGTGGCCTTGTGAAAATCAGAAGCCCAGCGAAGATACATGGGGGCCGGAAAAGTAGCTCCAGAACCATTCAGAAGGGTCCCTGCCTGTTTAGGCACCGTTTCCTTGGGAACTTCCGAGGAAGATGGATTGGGAGCTTTTTGACAGGATGTTACGAATGCAACGCCGGCCAGCATGGTTGCCGAAGCTAAAATCCGGAGCTGAATAGAGTGGTTTTTCATGATTTTTGTTGGGTTTAAATGAAGATACTGCGTCACCATGACCCCTGAGAACAATCCCTTTCGTGTGACAATACCGACATGAAGTATCGAAGTTGCCTCAGGATTCCCTCTCACTTCGAGTACCTTTGATTTATTTGCGATGATTCCATCCCGTGGTTCCATAGCGCGTCCTGACCAACTCCTCGGCTTCCCTTAGGATCGGAGCATCCAGTTGCTTTGGTTCAAGGGAAGCACTGAAAGCATTCGCCCATGCCATCGGAGAGATCCGAGCAGGATCCCAGCCCGGGATATCCGATATCTTCAGACTGCCTTGGTAGAGTAAACCTCCACCACTGCGTCGGAGTGCACCTCCAAGCACCTTCCTTCCCTGGATCAGGAGATCGTCATTGGCCGGCGCCTGAAAGCAGGAAGACCCTGGTTTCACGTCCTCACTTCCGGCTAGATTCACGGAGAGCGGGAGTTGAGATCGGATCCAACCAGCCGATTTGCCATGCAATTGCTTGTAGAAAGAAGCCGGAGATTCAGTCGCTATTTTTTCCCCGGCCGGAATCATAAGGGAAAAAGTCAATTCCTCTTCCTCCTCATGGGAGTGAGAGACCATCCCTCCCCCCGTCCAGCGCCTCACGACAGGTTGGCTGGGAAAGCTACGCTGAACTTCTTTTATCTCCTGAAAGTAGCCAAAAGTCACCCAAGGAGACTTCCACTTATAAATTCTGAGCGTTGGCACCGACACCTGCCGGAGAAGCACTTCGTCTAGAGCCATCTGCATCGGCCCGTCGAACGATTCCACGGGATGCATGGGAATCAGGAGATCCAATCTGGAAAACATTCTGGGATGCTGAACGTTCTGTGAGCCAACCCGCCACACCTTTTTCTTCCCGATCCCTTACTACCTGCTCTACGCTCCACTTTATGGCAACGTCAGACTCAGGAAGCGCCCCCAAAGAACCAGTTGGCAAAGGACTGGGAAAGGGTCTCGGCAAAGGTTTGGGCAAAGGCCTTGGAGCACTCATTAACACACGGGTTGCGGCCACCACCCCTTCCGAGGAGTATGGCGAACGCATCCAGCAGATCCGCCTCGACCAGATCGTTGCGAGCCCTCTCCAACCCCGCACAGAGTTCCGAGATGACCAGCTCCGTGACCTGATTGATTCCATTCGGGAACGTGGCATTATCCAGCCCCTGATCGTTAGACTGGCGGGTGGGAAGTATGAACTCATCGCCGGTGAGCGCCGTATGCGCGCCTCCCTCGAAGTCGGCCTGACCGAGGCCCCGGTTATTGTTCGCAAAGCCTCCGATCAGGAAGTCCTGGAGCTGGCGCTGATCGAGAACCTTCAGCGGGCGGACCTGAATCCCATCGAGGAAGCCGCCGCTTACAGCCGACTTTCCAAGGAATTCCGCCTGACTCAGGAAGATATCGCCAAGCGCGTCGGCAAAAGCCGGGCCGCAGTCGCCAATGCAATGCGTCTCATGGAACTCGACCCCGAAGTTCAGGCACACTTAATTCAGGGGCGACTGACTGTCGGTCATGCCAAAGTCCTACTTGGTCTCAAGAACCCCGAGGAGCAGCGCCTACTGGCCGAGAAGCTGATCAGGATGAATGCCTCCGTGCGCGATGCCGAGCAACTCGTGGCGGCACATCTGGCCGGCACCAAAGTGAAAAAAGG